>Ga0056128_1005256_pt1 | contig 16274 bp, 10 predicted proteins | sample WorMetLIZISLAND2_FD_71113 | JGI IMG/M metagenome (GOLD analysis project Ga0056128, IMG submission 71113) | Marine gutless worms symbiont microbial communities from Max Planck institute for Marine Microbiology, Germany - Olavius geniculatus... ... | reverse complement strand
AAGCGCTTTACAATCTTGGAAGTGGCAGCTGATTGGCATGAGCTAATGATACCGCAGCGCACTATGCGGCCATCCATTGCCCGCGCGAACGAACAATTGGACCCGCGGTTTGCAGCAAACCTCTAGGGGGAAAGCAGTTTGCAAATTGAAAAATAAAAGTAAAAAATAGGGGGGGGAGAGTTTTGATCAACAATCTTATCAAAACTCCTCCCCCATTTTTCACCGAGCGCAAGCTGCACCCACCAGGTATAGGGATAAAGCCACTGGATGAACAAGTATCTTAAACTTCTGCACGAATTGTCACGTTCACTGAACACTTACTTATCCCACATAGACAGACACACGAAATCAGTTTCTGCAAAATCAACAACAAATACTATCAAATCAAACAATGCCAATTCTCGAAAACCACAGCAAGACTATCTACGGTATAAGCCGCTACTGTCAACAAGAAAACATTTTTCTCAGCAGCAGATCATTCTTCAACTGACAAAATTCACTGACATATACGTCTGTATAAATCAACATAACATTTATCAGTCCTACTAGTGTTTACAACGTAGCTGATTTCATCATCTGATACAGTGATGAAGAGATAACATCTGGTATCTACTGCAACTGTTCCATAGGCGCCAACTCGACAGGGATAGAGGGGGAAAATGGCCCTAGTACTCACAGTGCAACCAAAACATGTATCATTTTGACCCGGTACAATTTAACCACAACTTGAATAATATCTGTAATCAACCACCGATGACTGCCAGTTCACAAAGATTTGCACGGTATTTTGTACAATAATAAACACATTTTGCACACTAAAATGACAAAAACTGCTGCAATCAGAAGCATATTTGCAGCTATCATTTCACCAAAATGCGACGATAGCCCGGGCTGCACTTGGACCACACTGGAAGAACTTACCACACTCCTTGGACCACCTAGTCAGCTGGGCAAGGGAGAGGCTTAACCAAATCTCCACCCTTACAGACAACTTCCACATCGTGATTCTGAGTGTCTCAACACACCACCCAATTACTTTAAGTCAGCACCTTTGAACTGTTTCACAAACAATGTGTAGATAATTGACAAATAATGTTCTATCCATCAAACTGGAGCTGATCAATATATGTTCTGTGTTCACATATGAATGAGACCTCCACCAAGACCTCGAGCTCTAAACACACAAAATATCAGGCAGTGTTATTCTAGATTTGCTCAATCTGCCCGGTCATACTACAGCACCATGATTAGAGGAAACCGGATTCAAACGAAACAGGATTTTTCAGTTTCGACTGTAACCGAAACTGGGAATGCCTTATGCCTAAAAACGCCAAAATCGAAAGTGAGCAAACAGATTTGGCCGAAACCAAAACAAGCTGTCTCAGACAAATTAAACATTAATATAAATGCAAATAGAAATGAAAATCATCATTATATATTATTCACATGTTGAAGTTGATGGCCCGAGACTAAATTTAAGATGCTGGCATTCAACAAATGTCACATGCAAACTCTGCAGTCATAGTAAGGGCTGACAAGACGACTAGGGCCCACAGTTTTCCACAAAAAATTTGGCCAAATTCCGAGGGCCAGTTTGCAAAATTCCGCAGCTTACTGCGGCAAAATCGTCCAAATTCCGCGGCTCACTGCAGCCTTCCTTTTGTGAGTAAACTGAGCTCTATTCTGTTCAGAAACTTCCGTTATCGAAGGCTGTCATTGTGCTCAGTTATGCTAGCAACATACAATAAAAATTATCAATTGTTTTTAAAGTGCAATCTGTCAAGTTGCGTTGTGTTTGCTTCATATGATTTTGCCATATTGCGATAGCTATTAGCAGAGCCCACAGTTTTAGGCAGTTAAGTTTGATTTTTTTCTGTCACACTCTGTGACAAAATTACGCCACCAAGCCAATGATCGTACTAATCACAGGTTTTTCTCATCATTTGCAGAATTCTGCAAAATTCTGTGAATATATCAAAATTCCGTGGCTCGGCTCAAAATTCCGAAGTCCACGGAAAACTGTGGGTCCAAAGGACAGACAATAAAATGCAAGGAAAACGTTAGGTGTCTGGTCTCTCCTCACATCATTTGCATAGGCTGCCAAGTCACGCTATGGAATAAGGCCACCTTTGGTTAGTAACTACCGAAACCACTCATGTTTTCAGGTGAAACCAAAACTCATTACACATTACGGTGCATTCCACCGAAACTGGACAGAAACTGCATCTACTGGCAGATTCCGTGCCAGAACTAAAACCGAAATTTGACGAAAGTCTAACCATGATAAATGAAAACCCAGTAAATGTCTCAGTAAATTCACCACAGGCCATACAGAACAGACATGTGACGATCTAGTAGTATTATGTTCTAAGACAAACAGTGATCTGTCACAACTGCTTTCATACTAGTAAATTTCATAAGGCAACAACTTGCTGTAGAAAATATGCACGAAATTAAGGTGATCTTAAACTAACAATCAACGAATGTTACTGGTAGCTACAATGCTAAATATCATCAACAGCAGATCAACTGACACGACAATGCACAACCATAAAATGATAACATTCAGCTAGAAATTAATAAAATAATACTTATGTCATGAAACATAATGTTAGGTTTTTGAAGGGTGGACATTGGAAAAAACAATAAAAAAATGACAGCACCCACAAATGCCACATGAATCATGAGAAAGATTACAGGAATATGGAGAGAGGCTGGTCAAAGACAAAAGCTGCTGGCAGAAGAGACTGTAAGAGACATGCCTGAAAGCAGTGGCTATAAACAATGCTGATGTTACTCACGCTTGCTGCAGCAGATGCTGAGCGTGTTCTATGTCGCTGGGATAACCGACAATAGTGATGATACGCTCGTCTCCTTCGGCGCCGGCTTCATCGAGTTTGATCAAAGTACCAGTCTCGGCCTGAATCTGCTTTACGCGATTACCACCCTTGCCAATGACGGCTCCGGCCAGCTGACAAAATCACAGATGCACACCACTCGGGAAGTCAGCATGCAAATGTTGGCAAGTTATAAAACAACTCGTAACAACTGCTCAGTCTAATACACATAAATCTAATGCACACTTTACATAGTATTGTCAAGTTGATATTAAGGTACTGCATATCGATCAATAATTTGATTTTTTTTATATTAAAACACTAAAAAAAGAAAGAATATTCATTCTTGCTGGAGTCCAGTCTCACTTCGTCAACGAATAGGCCCATAAACAAACCAATATTCCGCTTATTTTCTCATTATCAAACTAACTCCTTGTGATTGTGGAATATTTGATGGGTGACAATGTCAGCATAGTGTCACAATACAACTGACCAACTCAATTTTAACTCACAAATTTCGGAATGCTGACTTGAGTCGAGGTTTTGCTGCCACCGCGCCCACCACGACCTCCGCGGAAGCCCTGCCATTTGACAACAATATCCCAATACAACACGTCACGAGTACAACAGAAAAATTATCAGTGTTTAATGAACAAACAAACCTACCATATGAAAAATGATATTGGCAAGAAATTAAAGGAAACAACCCCTATTTACTAACACAGCCATATCACAACAACCAAAATACTGTATTTTTGATTCACCACACCGTTAAGTCATCTTGCTAGTCTTTCTCTTTCTCTTCATATTTGTTCTGAATCACAACTAACCAGGGTTCATAGAGGCCTCCTGTATCAAGATTCCCCTACTTCTCCCTGACTTTTCAAGTAATGAAATGACAATTTCCCTGGCCTGATAAAAACAAAAAAAACCTCTCGCACAAATGTCAGAAATGGCACATTATATCATAAGCTAATGAAACGGTGTTAATGGAGCAATATGCAACTGACAGAGCCACTGGTTGGGGGTCAAGGAGCGAGGCCCCATGAAGCGGAAACACTTCTAAGTTCTAGCTTTTGGACATTCCATGGAAGCCACAGATTCACCTGCTTTTAAATATTTGGAGATGCAAAAAATCAGATATCTGCAGTCCACATGATCCAATGTCATTTTCCCTGACTTTTCAAAAATAATTTTTCCCTGACCTTTCCCTGACCACAAAAATTCCCCGACTTTTTTCCAGTTTTCCCTGACCTGTAAGAACCTTGATTAACAGCCAGGAACAATGTTAAAATGAAGCTGACCTGAGCATAGGTATGCTGTTCGCCAAAAAATTCAGAAGCCAAGATTGCAAAGAACCTGGGTGTTTTAAAAAGCCCCAAATGGGTGGGTTTGTTTAAAATATTTTTTAAGGTTAAACTTGCAGGGTTTTTACACACAACAGCCGCTACTGCTGTAGCGCGTCTTAGCCATCGCAATTCTGTCTGTCCGTCACACGGGTGAATTAGTCAAAAATGGTGTGAGATAAGATCACCAAGTCTTCACCATTGGCTGCGTGAAAGACTAGTTTAAAAATCAGTAAAGCTTTTGCATAAATTTGAAAGGGGTCACCCCGAGCGAGGGCACTAAATGACAGAAGGGTGAGGAAAATTTGCGATTTCCAGCCAACACAGCGTTGGCTGACCGAGACAGGTCATGCCCTCTGACAAGTACGAGTAAAACACCATAAATAATTAGCCACCGGTCATCTGGCGCCCTCTGGCGACTGTAAATTTTGTTTTACTGGGCTTTTAAACATGCACTGCTGTTGCACGTTCCCTTTTGTGTTAGCTGGGCTTTTCTTGTGGGATCAGTACTGGTTTTCAGTTGATTGATTCACATGTGTTTGCTTGCTTCTCATAGCAAAAACATACCAATACATGAAAATCTGTAGGTTTTGATGTTTCAGAAAACGGCCATAATATTTCATTATTGGTGGAACAAGAAACTAATTATTTAGGGTGCATTTTTGAGTGGGTTTTAGGTTAGTTTTCTGAGTATCTGCCCACGTGTCTCAATCGTGTCAAAAGCTAGCTGCAGCACTATAAACTTCTCAGCTTGGATTATTTATTGCTTGATATGTTGATTATTGCACCTATCCAAGCACATACACTGTGGGCCATAAAAAACATGGCACTTTACTTTTGTCCATATCTTCAGCAATTATTGACAGATTTAAAAAAAATTTTTACTGGCACACTCAGCAAACAATTTGCAATAATGTGATTATTATATATCCCACCACACCATAAATGCATCTTTACACTACCTTGTGAAACATAAATGTAAGAAAACCTAACGATAATAACGAACATTTAAGTAAATGAAAAAGACTTTAGCCCAACATTGCAGTGAATGATCCGTATGACACTAGACTGTGTTAGACCCACACAGTCTAATGTCATACAGAAGGAGTGAGTGAGTGAGTAGAGTTTAAGGTCCCACTCGACACAGTATAGGTCATTTTGGGGATGGCCTTTCCAGGTGGAATGCACACAAACACATAATAACGGAACAGTAAGTTTAACCTTTACAGAAACATACAGATCATTCACCAAAATGTTGATCTGAAGTGTTTTTCCAACTTTATCAAAATGCTTGTTTGTTATTATCGTTATACATGCATATTTCATTCATATTTCACAAGGTAGTGTAGAGATGCATTTACGGTGTGGTAAGATATATAATAATCATATTATTGCAAATTGTCCGCAGAGTGTGTCAGTGAAAGAATTTTGAAAATCGGTCATTAACTGGCGAAGACATGGACAAAAGTAAAGTGCCGCGTTTTTATGGCCCACCCTGTACATTATACAGTGTTGGCCAAACTAACAGCAATGCTTCAAAATAAGTCAGTTTTGAGGTTACCATCCAACCACCAAGTAGATGCTTGGTTAAGTACCCCACAGGAGAGGGATGTGATGCGAAAAAGCTCCACCCATAATCAAGTTGGGTAAAGCCCAAATTCCATTACGCCGACTTTCACCGAAACTTTGCAGCAGGGACAGTCGTGGACCCAAATCATGAAAGTCGCAAACACAAACCATCTCGATATGTCAAGATGTTTGTGACAAAGTCTGTGACAAGTCCGCAACAAACCCATTTGTGTCACTCTTATGGAATTTAGCCCGTTACAATGCACGGGAAAAGTCAACGACAAAGTCCGCGACAAGTTCCTGACAAAGTCGTGGACACAAATCATGAAAGTCGGTGACGTGATTTGTGTCGCGGACTTTCATGATTTGTGTAATTTCTGTTCACTCTCTTACTTGTCCTATTGTCTATGTTGATTATTGAGATGCTCACAGAGTGACATAACTGAACCTTACTGAAATGACAGGTTAAGTTTTTAACAAACTGACCAGTGGGCAAGCAGAACAAGCCCACCGGTCATTGGTTGACGTGTACACGAGTGCAGTCACGTAAGCCAACAACGCCATTAGATGGTGCCTAAGTATGTAATGCATTACTGTTTGCCCATTGGTCAGTGCGGCAAATAACAAAACCATGTCAGTTCAGTTCAGTTATGTCGCTCTGTACGTGCCCTTACATTGGCCAACACTGTATGCAAACTGTATCCGATAGTATCATCACAGTGTATTAGTACTATCTATTATAAGTAAACAAAAGTACAGGTGATGCAATGCACAGAAGTGTCTTACCATTCTACCACCACGACCACGACCACGCATGCCACCCCGGCCATAGCCCTGACCCATGTATCCATAATAATCCCTACAAACATATAACGCACCCGGTACGAATGGTCACGTTATCAATAATCAAGTAAAAAACTAAAAAGTGGGCCAAAATAACTGGAGAGTTTTTGAGCACTGATAGCTTAACGACTGTCTATGGTTTAGTCTTGGAATTCTTTATAGAAAAGTGCTAAACCTGCACAAAAGTGTGTACTCAGTACTTTAAATATTCCTTGTCCAATCTGCATAAATCTGCAGGTCACCAATCCTGAAATTCTGCTAAATTTGACAGAAACACATGAATTTAACAAGAAATTTTTTTTTCACAAACAGTGAAATAACAGCAATCATTGTCAGTCACACCACATCGCCAAAGCTCACAGAAAGTTCAAGATAAAAAAACAGCGGCACATTTTTCTACAAGTACTTACTCCTCCATTCCTCCATATTCGTCATATCCTCCGTATCCGCCATATCCATAGTCCTCGTACATCTCAGCACCACCACCGTAGTACGGATCCATTGCGCCATATCCACCACCATATCTACGCCAAAAACGTCTATAAATAATAAGCATTAAGCACATCACACTTCAATTCTTGTCCTAAAATAACCAGTTTCAAGTTCAAACAGACAGTTTTCAGTAAGTTCATCAGAAGTCATAATTAACAATAAATAATGATTTTTCTTAAAGTCTAAGTCACATGAAAAAAAATATTGGCTAAATATGTATACGCTGTAACAGTAATTAATAATATGCTGATCCAATGAAATGAAAACATCCTTTGAAGTAATTTTCAGAGAAATATGTTGTGCAAGCCGAACGCACCCGAACGTGTTACAATAACTGATGACACTCACAGGATGCTTTGTTGCCAAACTGACATTCTTGGCGAAAACATGGTAAATCCTATTTTTATGGCCTGGCCAGTTTTTGACAAATTCAAAGTTGGACTGAGCCTGCAGGCAACCCCATGCACCAACCTGAAGTTTATATTCGATTTGACTAGTGAGAAATTAACGAACAAAGCAGACACATACCTTCCACCATAGCCAATCGGCTGACGGCCACCAAACCTCCGACCTCTCTCACCAAATCCTCTCCTCTTACTGTCAACGTATCCACCATATTCAAACGAGTAGTTTTCATCAGCATAATCTGGATTGTACGGTATATTGACTCCTTTGAAGTTAGACTGCACAGACGTTACACGTTTCTGTATCAACACTTACAATAAAAACGATGATACAAAAACAAAGCCATGAACATGACTTATAAATGATTAGCCCGGTAGTAGGTTGCTATTACTTTCTAGCAGACTTTTGAAAAAAAAACTGCTATGACACATGTATACTGTAACACAGCTGGCTGGCAAAAGATAGGGCCACCTTGCCTGAAAAAGCATTCCTGGCTCACCAATCATGTCTCCATCAGGAATATGCAAGTAAATAAGTAAAGTGCACAACATCGACTGGAAACCTGCTAAATCTGCAATGTTTAACAGTCTGCACTCTGTCAGCTTTGAATATACAATTTATATATTATATCATCATCATCGCCATCACTTTTTCAATTTTGTATGTTTACAAAAGATAACAACAACAAGTAATAGAATTCTGCAGTTTTCGTGGTCTAGAAAAATCAACAGAAATTAAATGATTTTTTTTATATCAATCAATTAAAAAATTTAATCAGCGCCAACCCTACTTACATTAGTGGCAACAGCAGACATGCAAAAATTCTCATTGAATACATGGTACAAAAAAAGTTTAAAATAACACTGATTCATTTAACATCCACTCAACATTTTAAAGATGAGTAACTAGTAATCACAAGTGCAACTGACTGTCATATAGTCAGAAAAATAGCAATACAATATACTACATAATTAGATCTTATTTCATGTTTGACGACTGGTGGCCTGTAGTTGAATACTGAAAGTCAAGCATCTTTTTGTACATGACTCTTTTTGATGCATACTGTACATGGTGCAATAAATACCTCAAGAAGATCCTCGATGATCAAGCCGATACAAGTGACAACAGCGTCTTTCTGGCCGGACATTTGGATGACCTTCTCCGTCGAGTGTGGGCAACACTGCAAGAACACCTTGATATGTGCACCGCTATCCTGCAGCACATGCATCAGAGCATCAATGCACCGGATCTAGAGAGTTTAGATCCAGCCGGATCCAGATCCAGACCAATTCCTAAGATTCAGGATCTGGCCGGATCCGATTGGACCAAATAAACAGACTGGCTGAATCCAGATTCACAATCATTAGGCATTTGTATTACATTACTTAGCTAGCAAGACTGTTTACTGAAAACGGGATCTGTGCTACAGATAAATTAAAATAGTTAAGTACAATGTCTTGTCAGTTAGACTGCACACTGACCAATCACTAGCAGATTCTGACTGCATAATTAGATCTTATTTCACGTTTGACGACTGGCGGCCTGTAGTTGAATACTGAAGGTCAAGAATCTTTTTGTGTAGTGTTATTATGAAAACGTCTAAATAAAATAATAACTTCTGGATGTAGCCCTATGGCCAAATCCAAATTACGACTGGCTGGACCCACATCCGAACCAGATTCAGCATCTTTGGATCCACTAGATCCTAATCTGGACCAAATCCACCAAACCAAATTGGATATGGATCAGGTGCAGCCCACCCCTATTGCTAATCCATTATGTATAGTATAGCTTCAGCAACAACTGATACATTTCGGGTAATCTTGCACTCTTCCTCGACAACAGATTACAATACATCATTCATCCACATAGAACTCTTTCTAATTGAGTGGCAGTAAACAAAACTTATTCTAGAATGTGACAAGTCTGCAAGCTGTCAACAGAGTGCAACAATTCAAATGCCAAATTAAAACATGACGACAATATAAGCGACAATATTTTGCAGTCAACAATGTCGCCAAAAACATCCGAAACGTCGCCAAAAACATCCGATATGCACTCACCGCTCTGAACTTTTTCACCTTCTCGCCTCCTTTGCCGATGATACGTCCAGCATGGCTCTGGTGAACCAGCATGCGCACTTCTATCTCCTCACTATCTATACCACCCGCCTGTAAACAGCAAACCAATACTTTATCTTTAATAGATGACATTTCTATTTTATAGCTGCTGAGTAACATAAATGGTTCAAAAATGATCAGCTGCATTAAGCTGTCACATACAATTCATGAATACGCCATGCTTTACTATGCTACATTCTTCTGCATGATACTTTCCCGTAAAAAATTCAAATTATAACAAAAGAAACACATACTAGACAATACGGAATTCAATTCAAACACGGATCATTATCACTGACGTGTCTTGAACAGTGCTAGACGTGTAAAAAATAGATGTCACAATGCAAAACTGTTGCAAAAAAGCGGATAGCAGCCACCAACTTACCAAGTCATGTTCTAAGCGTGGCAGCAAACTTGTCAGCAGACCACCGATGTTTGACATTGTTGCACAAATAACCATTACCCTACAATAACGTCAGCATAATATATAATCTCACAAATTATAATTTAAGTAATCAACATCCACAACTAATAGTCTAGTAACCTAATTGTTCACAGTCAGCCCAACTCAGCGGCATAAGCACGAAAGTGCACCAGGTGCAGGTGCACCCCAAGATGAGCAGCTTGAGAATTGCACAGGTGATTCAGCACGGATCTATTTACCACAACGAAACAACATTTGCAGCCATTGGATGCATTTCGCTGGGCTCTTAATGCATGCAAAATGCAGTTGAGGTTGGGGAAATACTTCCAAACCATGCCATGGGAGCTTACAACAACCCCCAAGATCCCGTAGCTTTGGCCTCAAATTTCAGCTCTTCATGCCTCAGCAGTGCACCCCTAAAACAAATTCCTAGAGCTCTACGATGCCAAAACAAGTGACATCATTACAAGTACAAATTTCTTCCTTTTGACACTTCTGTTAAATGAAATAGTAATTTTACAAGACACACATTTTCACGTCGATACGGTGGAACAAAGATCGATCAATGGCTTATAACAAAACCTTGGTCAAAAATGCTTGGGTATATAATATCACACATTCAAGACAAAATCAAGAAAAACATCGCTACATTGTGTTATCAAAGCAAATCCGATAACCAAGTCTTAAAGCCTACAGAAGTAACTTCCATGAATAGACTACAGAGCTGATAGATAATGCAATTCAAACATAATCTTAGTGATCAAAATATCTTTATTATCTTCCTGGCAGTGACAAATGACTGTCCAATGTCCACGTGTCAGTAAAACCAGCATACTAATTTCACCACTTAATAAATTTACATATCCTTGGACTCACTGAACACACACAGCAAATGTATTCTGACTGGCTGACCGAATTAAATCCGGTACCCACACTTCATAGGTCACCACTCAAACTATGAATATTTTCTCCTGAATATTGTGAATAACAAAGGTATAAGTAAAAAAAAACAACATTACTGCATGACAGTAACGACTATGAGTGATGATGCTACCCCACTTTGACGTCTTTGGCATTAATAGCTAACTAAATCAGTAACTTACATAACATTAAATAACCTAGTTTACAATGACAATCCAAATGCATGCAATCATAATTCACTAACCTCTATAACTTTGATAACTATGTCCAATGTAAACAATGTGTTTGGAATGCCCAGCAAATATTCTGTGGGCTAATAATTACTACCTACAGTATTGTTCTACATTCCTGAAAAATGAATGATCAAGTGTGCGTAAATATCACTCACACTTTAAACAAAGTATTAGCACTTCAGGAAAGCATTGTACATCATAGTAAAAATATACAAACACGAATAGCTATTTCAGCATTTAACTTAATTGTGACATCAACTCTGAATGGCGAACGTTCAGATGGATAGATAACAACAAGTGAAATCGTACCGTTCTGGGCCTTGACTATCAGGTATACTTAGGCTGGCACTGTACTGCATACGAGCATGGACCCCGAGTGATCATTTCAGTGGTTGGTCGGTTGGTGTTTCGTTCGTACCAAAATCCGAAATCGTGACATGTCGTAAAGTGTCATCCGTGTCATGAGAGTGGACAGACAGAACACACAGCAGGTAGGGCACCAAGTGAGCAAAGCATTCAGCACAAATGCATTCTGTAACTGACAAACTCCAGTCTTTTATTTCATTCAATAACCTCAGCTGATTACTAGCACACGTTTTATTCAATGACTTTTTGGTCACGTTGTGTGGCCTTAATGTGACTCACTAGTCACTATGCAATGAAAGTGAACTGTTGTATTGAAAATAAACAAGCACATAGCCTGCATCGTTCAAACGTAACAAAACTAGAAATAGAAATGAGAAAAAATAGCAAAATAAACCTCAGATCTAAGTCGCTTTATATTCTCACCACCACTGCCAATCACTGCTCCCACAGCCTGTCACGAAGCACAATTGTCAACCAAAACAGCAACTATCCAAGTACCGGGTAAACAATAAAACCATTAACAAAACAAGACTGTCCAGCCTTACTTAAAGCTAAGCACTGTCGGTAAGACAATTATGACTTATACCAGTGGCACCTAACAAATCAATATTACCAATAAATTATTTCATCATAATTCCTGTTGTATGCATAGTTTTCAATACATTATGGACTTTCAACTGCAAACCACAAAAAGACAAAAAGCATGGAATGGATTTTTTGTGTGTGCAACACTAGTGTTGTTACGGTTATCGAAATCGGCATCAAAACCGAGGTTTTTTAGCAATATCGAACCCTATCGAAACCGCGGTTTTAGGCTCTGTATTGACGGTTTCGGTTTTTTGGGAAACGGCACAGCTCTAATGTCTGGTGCTGTGAACGTTAGGCCTAATAGTACACAGCCGCAGTGACGAGCGGCCGCAGTGCGCGGTGACTTTTTTTCGCCAGCTCCACTCATGCTGCAAGTGTTATCAGCTGTGATCGCCGGCGGCGCAATACCCTGTGTGGTGCGACAGTAATACTGAGTACTGAGTAGGCCCCAAGATTTGTAGGAATGTAGGTCCTAGACGCAGATGCGAGTATAACTGAGTCAAACAAACGAGGTTGGCACGAATGCGATTCAACGTCGCTGCCGACGTGACGACACAATACGACATCTATCCAGGTGCCTCTACTGTGATTCCCTGATGGCTGCCGTCAGCATAACAGTTGAGTGTGGCGCATGGTGGGGGTTGTGGTACGACATTCACTGGCATCAACCGACGTCGTTTCAATCAAGCGAGCGCGTACATCAGATGTCACGAGCGTCGTTAGATAAGCGCCAATCCGATCCAAATCACGGTATCAGACTTCAGAATTAATGTACAATTAATAGTGAAATACTTCTCCTTCACTAGCACACCTAACGCGTTCAAGGTTAATATAGTTTAACATAAATCTTGATATGTATTTACTTACTTACTTACTTTGGGCCGAATTCAATTGGGTAGATGTTTATCTGCGGCTGTCACGAATTTTAGTTGGCCCTTTCCTGTGCGTTGTACTTCTGGTTGTTGATGGCATAGATTATGAATTATATTTCTCATTTTTCACTAATCACATGCATTTAAACTCCCATCTTTCAAAATTTTTCTTTGTTTTCCAAGTGAAAAGGTAATAGTGTGTTGTTAGTTTGTTTTCGCGGAGATTAAATTGGTTTTCAGCTGCGACGTCTAGAATTCACGGCACTGGCAGAAAATCGAAATCAAAACTGATCGAAGCTGCGGTTTTTCCCCCGAACCGAAACCGACCGATTTTGGCCAATGGGAAACCGTAACAACACTGTGCAACACATACATGAAATACATACAAATTTTCTGTTAAAATTGACCATGACCTTTTAGATACAAAATGGCAGAATCTTAAGTATAATGCATGAAATGTCTATCTGTTTGTCTGTCATACCCCTCTGGCACCTTCTGTGCTGCACGATCGTGGACCCCGACTGTGGCATTTGAGTCCTTGGGCCTTAGTTACGTGCTCCCCACCTTGCCCCCACAAGTGACCTGAGGGCGAGGTGGAATTAAGTTGCCAGATAATGGAGTGGACCTACCCAGAACGGAGTGAACCCACCCATAAGGTGGAATTATTGCTAGTTATTGTAATTATAAAACCAGATGACCCACATCTAATAATCAACATCTATCTAACAAAAAATAAAAGCAACACTTATTTGATAATGGTGTTTTATAGTGTTAACTGCTGCAAACTGTTTACATTTGAGCAACCATTTACGAGTTGCAGCAGTTTAGTAGCAGGAGCAGCAGCAGCAGTTTAAGAAAAATTGTGACAGCCGCATGCCACAAATAACAATACAACCAGAATGTACACCTAATAAATGCATCCAATAACAATAAAAAAGTAAATGTCACAACATTAACATGGTAAAAAAGCTTGTGGAATGTGCATATCTAAAAAGGGTCAAACTACAAAATCTCTACTGAATAAAGACCTTGCTTGGCAGCAGAATCTTGAGTTCTGCCCGAACATCAGATTCCTGGCGTGGTTTCTTCATCGGATGTCCATCTGCATTCTCCTCCACATCCTGACCATCATCTGATGCACGCTTGGAGCCGGTCATCACTGAAACAAGAAAACAAGCCACGATCACTGTCACAATAACCGGCATCCTGTCAGTACAATCAGTATTGAATGCCAGTAGCTATTATTCTGCCACAGCCATTCTTTGTGCAATTTATTTACTACTGAACATACTGCATAATACAGCTGTTTGGTAACACCATAAAAGAATCTATGAAAATGCTGGTATGCCACACAAACCGCCAGTGCCAATGTATTATAAGGCCCGACTGCTGACTGGCTGATCTCAAAACCACAAAGCTGCGAAGGAACATTTTTACCTGAACTGACCTTGCTGGCTTTCTATTGAGTGTTACAATTCATTCTCAGTTACTGTTTGGCTTGGTGATGGTGGTGCTGTCTGAACCAAAAACTGCACTGCCTTGGATTCACTTTTTATAACTCTCCGCTGTTGACATAAATGAGATCACTATGTATCTGAGCTCTGTACCTTTTTATGAGAACTTCAACTTTAATATTTCAATTTGCAGACTACACCATCAGTTATGTACGCCACAAAATACATTCAATGATTCTATCAAACAAAAATTTCTACAATGTTCTGTTCTCTTGTTACAAACATACACAAAAGTGAAGAACAAATGAGCAGCAATGTGATAGAGCAACCCAGAGAACTGGGAAGGTCAATAACAAAATAATGCTATTAAATAAGTCTTAAAAAGAAACAACTAGTACCTTGTTCACTGTAATCATATTGTCCACTTTCATCTGCCATTTTGCAATCAATACTTCTCAAATAGCTACAGCAGAACACATAAAAAACAAGCATGACACCATATGCCAATGTATGCAAAACAAGAAATCTGAGCTAATGCTCATGAGACGTGTGAGAGCCTATAGCAGTTCCTGCTCGCAGGCAATCTTGGTCTATCTCTATCCGTTTCATCGCAATTCACTCTTCTGCAGCCAAAAATCACCAAAAAATCACTAAAAGCCCTGGTTCAAGGTCAATCACGGTCATCAATGTTGACAATCCTAAGAAGCCCGTCGCCAATGCTTGTTATGTTAAGCAGCATGTCTGTGCCTATCTGCAACCATTTTCACGTTAGACAAGCCAGCAGCAGATGAATAACCACTTTCTAAGAGGGGAACCCCTATTTGGCACATGCGTGAGCAGGCCTCCTTGAACATAAAAAGTCCGAACTTAAATTGCTAAAATCTACACTCAATCCTGAAAATTTCACATGCAGGTTGTCTTGGTCTACCTCCAGCCATTTTGGTGCAATTTACTCTTGAAATGCATGTCACAACCCATAAACGTGAAAAATTCACTTAAACGCCCTATTTTGGGGGTTCAAGGTCATTCAATGAACTTCTTAGAAATGTCAACATCGATGACCTTGAATCAAGGTCATCGATGTTGACATTTCTAAGAAGCTCATTGCCAGTGCTTGTTATGATAAGCAGCATGTCTGTGCTAGGGTTTCCAACCCAAGTTAACTCGAACCCATAGACCCGGGTAACCCGGAGTTTTTTCAAACCCGAAAACCCGGGTTTGGAGAGCTTGCAAATCCAGGTTTTCGAGTTTGAATTTTGACCTACATTATGTTTAATCACACGTTAAAATAACTCGGCAGAATACGCAGTGGACGCTGTCAAACTGGCTTCTCGCAGATTTATCAATAATCAATAATCTGTACCTTGCCGCCGTTGCGTTACGTTTTGCGTGCGTAGGCGGGAACCAGGCTTGTGAGTTGAAGGCTTACGTGTAAAAAGTGCAGATTGGTGAACATGACCTGGTTGGGAAGCTGATTTTCACATGAATACGTCGAATAGCTTTGCTTAGCGACCTGGACTGTGAAATTGTGAATGCCCATGCCCAATGCCAGTTCGGATGCTCGTTGTGCAGCTTGCGCAGGTCGTTTGGGCAAAGCTTTTCGCGTGAAAACCAGTCTATCAAAGGCCAGGTAAATCAACTAAGTAGATACTGTTTTGCACGGAAGCCTTCGACTTTTCTGCGCCTTGATCTTCTCTTTCAGTTAAATAACTGATGTTTTAATTTGGTACACACTTATTACTTATATCAGCAAAGACTCACTGTTCATTTGCTGAACTTATACAAAAACAACACGGGGGAATTC
>Ga0056128_1005254_pt1 | contig 16277 bp, 9 predicted proteins | sample WorMetLIZISLAND2_FD_71113 | JGI IMG/M metagenome (GOLD analysis project Ga0056128, IMG submission 71113) | Marine gutless worms symbiont microbial communities from Max Planck institute for Marine Microbiology, Germany - Olavius geniculatus... ... | reverse complement strand
GAATCTGCTCATGTTGCTACCTAGAAAGTCCTACCGCTCTGATGTGCTTTGATGTGAGACGACTCGTCAGAACTTTTCAGTAGGCCTAACTATGTTGCACATTTTCTACATCGACGGCTTTCCATAACTTTGAGGTTCTCCCGTTTTCCAGTCTCGTGATTTCCACCCCTGCGATTTGGTGCCGGGTTTTCCAGTTCCGCGTTTTCCAGTCTCGCGTTTTCAGCGACCCCATTTTTACGCTATTATACACGCAAAGAATATTTAACTCAAATAATTAAAAACAAAACCCTACCATTTGTGAAGAATAAAAACCGGAATGTACTAAATGTACAGATCAAAAACAGCTGAACGCACTTTGCCCATGAGAAATAAATCATATTTGTAATTTTGTACCTTTACGTTTTAACAAGAACAAAAAACACGACATTAAAAGCAGAAAAACATTTTTAAAATAAATAAAACATTTTTAAAAACATAAAAATATTTTAAAAACATAAAAACATGTTTTTTAAAAAATTTTATATAAAAAAAATTAAAAATGTTTTTACATCTATGCTTATAGTGACAAGTTGACAACCGACTGTTTATTTGTGGTTTAAACTTTTTATCCCAATTTCTACACCACTATCATACACATTGGAATGGTGTTCTTAGTTGAACGTGAGACATTTTATCTCTTATCTGCTATAGCCCTAGCTGTCGCAGGCCGTTCCTGTCTCTGAAAGAATGAAATTTCTGTTGTGTGGCGGACGAAAATAACACGGCGATAAGTCGACTAGCGGCGATCGCTGACATGATGTAGCTTTCGATGCCTGGCCGGGCTGCTGCAGCAGCTGCAGCAGTGTAGTCTGGCTTCAGTCAGTGATGGATGGATTGGGGGTCGCTTTGCCTTAGAAGTAACTACTAGCAAGTTTCTAGGCATGCTGCCAGCGGCCGCTTGCACTGCACGCACTGTAGATCAATAGGGCTTAGTGCACAGCGTGCGCACCATGTGCCGTCATTTCAAATCACAGCTGTGATCTAGTCGAGTCCTGTTAGTTCGAGTCCGGTTGTCCGAGGCATCACCGCATCACTGCTTCCGAGCTACACGGTGGCGTCGTGGCAGAGGACTTGGGGGGAGGAGTCTCCTAAATTTTGGCCTGTCGAAATATGTCTTTCCAAACATGCACAATTTGGGACTGAAAATCCATTTTGGCGGAATTTATGGGCAAAATTGAACGTTTCGGCACCCATAATCTCCCCTGTCGAAAATTTGCAGCTGTCTGTCAAAAATTTTCAACTTCCTGTTCCGTCTACTTTTTGTACGCTCTTAACTAGCGTACGTCTTTATCCTTTAATCATCCTTACGACCGTAGGCGTCGCCAGGTCAAAAATATGGGGTGGACACAGGACACTGGACACACATGGCGAGCGCAGACTGCAAGCATATGGCTAATGGGGGATCTGTGGGTAGAACTTCTAACTGAGTCTAGGGGCAAAGCCTCTGGTTTAGAGTCATTGGAGTAGGATCTACGGATTGAGAGGCACTTGAGGGTGGGGCATAACAAGGGTATCTCCGCCCCACAGAGGTCTGGGAGAAGGCTTTTTCCTCCCCAAGAATTTTTCTGTGTTTCTGTGCTTTTTGGCGTCGCGTGCGCTGCGTTTGTTGCGTACTTTTATTGTTTTTTTTTTATAATTGTGTTTGTTACGTACACTCTTGTGTTCTTAGCAGGAATCATGGATTGGATTAGAATTTGGAAATTCCGCTTTTCTTACTTATTATTTTTGTAGTTGACCTTTGACCGTGTTGACAATCAGTGGGCGTGGCACTTGGAAACTGGTGTCGCGTTATAGTTGTCGTAATATCGTTCAACTTTTTTCTCAATTAGGTTTAGTAAACAGTTTGCTGTTTTGTAAATATGTTATCTGTGCATTGTCTAGATTGCTTATTTTGGGCTTTAATTTGCTGTCATACTTGCTGATCGCCTGTGATTCGTGAGTTAGCTATTGCATACCGTGACTTCACTTTTTGACCCAGACTTTCGCAGTTTTGATGAACCAGTTCGGCGAATTGGCTGAGCGAAACTAAAAGCTAAACGCTAAAGTCTGTATTTAGACTATACTTAGATTAAAGTTTAACTGAACTTAGACCCTACTTTTGCACTTTCTTTTGCTGAACCTTTTTTGCTGAGTGGACTCTTCGGACTTAGACCGAAGTATCCGCTCAGCAAAAGGCTCAGTAAAATCATTTCGTTTGTTGGCTAAAGTATGCACTTAGAGCGAACTTTAGCTCAACAAATTGGCTCAGCAAATGACAGTCAAAAAGTGGAGTCATCCAGTTGTTCCAAGTAGTCTCCAGAACCACTGCCATTCGCTGCCACTGCCACCGTTAAGGCCTCAGACCACAACCAGTCATTAAGTTATCAGTCTCGGACCACTAAGGTTCTACGCCACTGCTGATAAACTACTGGTTTTAGCAGTTCAGATAAAAAACTAAGCAATGACGTGTTGTGCTCACACAGCCGCCAGTGTGAGTGCAAGTGTCCCTGTTAGTCATCGCAGTGCCAGTGGAGACAATCAGTGGGTGAATATTAGTTTTACAGTGTACTATAGGATTTAGTAAAGTTGTTGCTTTTGGATCTCAAAAATTATTGGTACAACTGGTGACAGACCGGTGACTTAGTGGGCCAGATCGTTAAGCCAGCCGCTAAGGCTTAGCAGTCTGGACTGCTGCTAGCTTAATGGCTTAGCAGTTTTTTTAATGGCTTAGCAGTTCAAATCACTAAGCCAGCTGTTAAGGCTTCAGATTAGCTATTAAGGCCTTAGCAGATGGTTCTGTTGACTACTTCCAAGTTTTAGTCTGAACTAGAAATACATTCTGTGGAACGAGGTATCTGTTCCATTGCCATGCTAAATAGACTAGCAGCTGCGTTTCAGCGTTTGACGCTCTTGTGAGCCCGCAGCCAATTTTGTCTTTGAATAAAAAACGGTTGGTTGCCATGACAACAGGGGTTTTCAGTGGAGAAATTTACATGACACCATTGCATAGCCCAGGCTTAAAAATAGGGGGTAGGTGAAAACAGTGTGCAATTATCTTTTGTGGGAGCCAAGTTATAGTCAATTTTGTCCAAAAATTTGTTGCCATAGCAATGGGGGTTGGCAGGGGAAAAATTTAAATGACACCATCGGATAGCACGGGCTCAAAATTAGGGGAGTAGGTGCAAACAAGTAGCAATTATCTTTCACAGAAGCCAAGTTGTAGTCAATTTTGTCCCAAAATTCGTTGCCATGGCAACAGTAGTCTGCAGGGGAGAAATTTAAATGACACCATCGGATAGCATGGGCTGAAAAATAGGGGGTAGGTGAAAACAGCTAGCAATTATCTTTCACAGGTGCCAAGTTATAGTCAATTTTGTTATAAAATAATTTGTTGCTATGACAACAGTGGTCGGCAGTGGAGAAATTTTAACGACATCATCGGACAGCCCAGACCCGAAAATAGGGGGTAGGTGCAAATGGTGCGCAATTGTCTTTTACGGGGACCGCTTTGAAATCTTCATTGGCTGTAATGCAAAATTTTGCAACTTTTGAATCGTTGCTATAGCAACAGAGGTCGATAGGTTGTAAATTTAAATAACATTGTTAGATTGCCCGACCCCAAAAATAGGGGGTAGGTAAACACAACATGCAATTATCTTTTACGGGGACCGAGTTATACTGATTTGAACTCTTCATAGGCTGTAATGCAAATTTTTTAAAAATTTGGGTAAAATATGGGAAGGAATTATCAGATTATTATCCCAAACAAACTGGATCTTACTTTTCAAGCCCCGAATCACTGATCAAAATTTCATCAACATCGAATCAAAATTGTGGCCATAGGAGTGTTTACAGACAGACTGACAGAATGACAGAATGACAGACAGACGCAAATGATTTTATCATTTGTCCCTTGCTATGCTATAGCAATGGGACAGATATAAATACTTCTTTGGCACAAATTAACCTGTTTTGGAAATGTTAATTAAACCGCAACAAAAGGTGTCTTGAATAGAAATCAGTTCAGTAAACCAAACCAAATTTACAACAAACTCACTTCTTTTTCTTTGCTGTTTTGACAGTATACACCATAGTGGGTTGCATGCCTTTACATTTTGTGGACAGGGAAGATACATTTATGATCTAGCTGTATCAAGTTAATGTCTATTCGTAACTCTCATGTTATGGTTCAGTTTTCACTGCAGGTCATTTGCAGGCAAGCATGCTCAGATCAACTTAGCCTCCTATCCTCAGCAGGGTGAGAAATGAGTAGTAGCTCATGGGCTACAGGGTAAAGACTTAGTGTGGCTGAATGGGGGCAGTGGTATGTCTGCTGGTTGTTCTGCTTGTCTTACTTTTTACTGTCAGTAGCTTATGCTGATTAGCTGCCACTTCAAACATTGTAAAGCAATTCTAGTCATGAGTTGACTTATGTAAGAAGCACTATAGCAAGTACCAGACCTTCATCTTTTTAGCATATTGGGTCACTTTATTGGTGGCTGCAGCAAAACTATGCAGCTGATCTCATGAATGATGCATTTTATCTTATTATCTGTTTGTTCTCTGCTTTTAGCATAAATTCGCACAAATGAAGATTCCATGAACATAAGGCAACATCTCAGGACTTTAGTGTTTCTTGTTCATGTCTGGTCAACCTATTTACTTGATACTTTTCTGGTCTTATTCTGGCAACAGCGTTTTTACTCAGACCACGTTAGAACATTTTAAGTGCATATTTGAAGTGCACAATGTCAGCCAGTGGCTGAATCCTGATGAGACTGATAAAGAGTTTGTGACATGTCGTGCTATCTTGTGTTTTAAAGTCGGCTATGATGACTTCTCTTCAGCTTCCCCAGCCCATTGCCGAGCTGTCAACTCCATGCCTGCTGATGGATGTGGACATTGTTCGTAGAAATGCTGAGAGTATGAGGGAGCGCTGCAACAGTCTCGGCCTGAAGCTCCGCCCACATATGAAGACACACAAGTGCCTGTGAGTTATTGATGCAGTCATTTTTCGATGCTACAGCTTTTTTTGTTATTTTTGAGGTTCTGGTTGCCATCTTAAGAACGATTCTTTTCTGCCACTAGATGTCATTCCAGCCAACAAATGTGGCCATGGAAGTTGTAACTGTTCAACTTGTATGCATTTGAATGTATGTAGTTTTTGTTCTGCTTGTATTAGTGAATTATTCAGTCAGTGAATCAGTGTAATATATTTAATAAATCTTTAAACCGTGTCTCAAAAAAACAGTCAAAATTGTTTTTGGCATAACTTTGTCAAATTTATACCAACTTTGATAATTTATGGCATAATGATGGCCAAAATGATATTATTATGTATGGTGCAGTCATTTGCCACCTCAGCTAATTTATGTCAACACACTACCGTGTGAAACACAGATTCTCCAAATTGTTACATTACACGGCGATTATTTGTATCAGATGGCTCACCTTTGCATCATCAATTCGACAGAGCGTGCAACGTGGTTTAATAATTTTGAGGTATTAAATATTTTATGCTGAAAACAGCAGACAACAAAATAGCTGGCTGATGAGCTTAAAACATGTCTAATCGATGAGTGAATGCATTTGATCCTTTGAACGTTGATTCTGCTATCAGCCATTGGCGTTGCATCTAAGCCATTGCAACTTTGTATGCGGAGCACACTTTGGCATAAATTCTAATGTTCAAGCGATTTGTTATGCAAACTAATAATTCTGTTAAATAATTTACATTTTAGTGTATTTTGTGCCTAATTAACTCGTTACAGCGTTTACTTGAGACAACAGCTCAGCATTATGCAACAATTTGGAGCATCTATGTTTCACACGGTAGTGCATTGACATAAATTAGATAAGGTGGAAAGTGAGTGCTCTTTACATAATTTCGTTGTCTTAGCCATCAACGTGCCAAAAATTATTAAAGTTAGTAAAAATTTGACAAAAGTAATGACAAAAACAATTTTGACTGTTTTTTTGAGACACAGTGTATATAACAGCATCATAAACCGGATGTTATTTAAGCCTTCAACTGCCACTGCCAGTGTTCTAAAGTTTGTGCCGATGTGCACATTATGGATTTTCAATTTCAGTCAGTGACTTTGAATGACCTTGGGCAAACTTTTCTGGAATATATTTGCACAGTATTTCTAAGTGCATGCATTTAATTTAGCTTGTTATTGTGTGTTGTTAATGTTTTTATATACTTTTATCTAATGCTGTCTGTGTGTGGAACAGTGAAATAGCTGAAATAGAAACTGGAGGCTCAAAGCGCACCATAACCGTCTCAACAGTACAAGAGGCAGAAGTTTTTGCCAGTAATGGTTATGACGACATAATTTTTGCTGCTCATTTTGGGCCCGATAAAATCTCAAGGTTAGTAAAACTTGCAGTAATTACTGATGTTATATATATATATATATATATATATATTTCTTTTAATTTAAATTTATGGTTAGAATAACAGCTGATAGCAGATTGTCACAAAAATTCAGTTATATTTGTTTTTTTGGCATTTGCTTTACCAGTTTTTTTGCATAAATTTATTAAAATCTGTCACCAGTTGTTGGAGATTTGTTTTTTTCATTGGATAGCAGAACAGATTACACGACTAGAGGCATTCAGAATTTCAGATGCATGCCATTACATGCCAGCCACTGTCTCTGTCTGGACCTGGATGATAATATGGGGTCTAGTGACATATTGTTTTCGATGGGAATGAGATTTGAGAGTCAGACCTCCAGCCAAAACATGCGTATGCAAATTGCTGCTGCCACCTCGAAAACGAAACGTGCCGAGTGTCTGTTTTAGACTGAAGCGTCTGGCCGGTCAGCTGGAAGCATTTCATGTGCTGATTGACAATGTGGCTGAGTTGAAGTTACTGCAGCAGAATCCAGTCACAGATGAGATTCCTTGGTCCATCTTCATTGAGGTCGACTGTGGCTATGGACGAGGTCTGATGTGCACATTTTTCATGAGAAGACACCCTTTTTTTCTTTTTTAAAAATAATTTTGTTTAGTGGCAATAAATTTACACAAAATTGTTAGCAGGTTAAGCTGTAACGATGCTAATTCCAGATATTTAAGCAAATTTATATTGCTGGATAAATATTTTGTGTTATTCATGATGCAGCTGTTACATCATGAAATGTGTCGAGACAACAAGCTTGCTCATTTTAGTCGGAGCAAACCTTCAACACTTTGTCTTCAGTTAACCACGTGAAGTTCATCATGGAAACAGTGTAGCTATTCAATCACTTATTGCTTAATTTATTGGTTTATTGATTTATTGATTAATCGATTTCTGCGTTGATGCCCGTGCCTGTCTGTGTGCAGCGGGTGTGGTATGGTTCAGTGAGGATGGTGTGGATCTAGCTAAGTCTATCGCTGCCAGCAGCAAGCAGGTGACATTGGCTGGACTCTATTGTCACGAGGGTCAGTCTTACTATGCTCACAATGCTGGAGAGATACGTGCTGTAGGCGACGAGTCTGCTGAACGAATATTGAACCTCGCTAACAGGTCAGGGAGCCTTCCAAGTCATTACACCATCAGTGTGGATGATAATTCTTTTTTTCTCATTTTTTCCTTCTCTTTTTTTTCCTTTTTTGCTTGCTTTTCTTTTTTTATCATTATTTTTTTCTTTTTCTACCTTTCAAGGTTACTGTAAATTGTGGATGTCACCCTAAATGTTACTCAAAATGTCAGTGTTAGTATTGAATTTATATAGTGCAGTATTATTTCACTGCATACACTAGTATCTTACAAAAAGTACAGGTCATAAGGTGGATTCACTTTTGCAGCTTAAGCAGTTGAGCCTATTCATGCACATATCTCCATTGCGTGGTCTGTCTGTCCGTCTGTCGTCTGTCACCTTGGCAGCAGATACTAGGCTAAGAGCAGTTGCACTTATTTCAATAATCATATTTGTTCGTTTGTTATACAGAGGTTGGCAAACTGAAATTTGTATTGCTAGTGCTGATGATCTATGTAGAATTTGTGATGCTGGCTTGAAGTGTCCATCTGTTGGTCTTGGTTCAACGCCGACCGCCAGTCAGCCATCTGTGCTGATGAAACAAATCACTGAACTGCATCCCGGCAACTACATTTTCTACGGTCTCATCATCATGGTTTCTGTGGTCAGGGGAAGTCGGGGAATTTAAAAGTACTAGGGTGTGAAAGTTAACAAAGATGCAGAAAAATAATTTCAATGGTTGTATGCAGACTGCATACAACTGTTCAAAATTTTTCCTGATCACTTCGCTTCACTTTCACTTTTAAGTTTGTTTTGTCATCCTTGTTTTTAGTGTGATTGCAAGCGATTGAAAACTGACATTGGTATTTCGCATGAACTAATCAGTCATAGAAAAAACTCATTATGTTTTGGAAAGTCAAGGAAAAGTTAGGGAAAATGAATTCTGCAGAGTAGTAGGAACCATGCATTATGCTATTTTTGAAATTTGTGCTCGTCTAATTATTCAGTCTTCGCTTTTTTATGTTTGCCACAATTGCTGTCATGGCTAATAAAGATTATTATCATCCATGGCAGCATCATTGCTGAGTTTTTGATGTGTAACAGCTATGCTGTAGAGCAATGTGCGGATCCTTAAATTTTGGGTCCATATCTGCGACCGTGTTCGCAGGGTAGCATCTGCATCCACGTTCTCAAAAACATCCAAAATTGCATCTGCGACTGCGTCCGCAGAATGCTTGCAGATGCGTGTCCAATTTGCGGACGTGTCTGCATCTGCACATCTCTGCTGCAGAGCATCTATGGCATGCTGTGTCGTCTGTCGTCTGTCCGTCGTCTGTAACAGATGTATTGTGGCTAAACAGTGCGAGATAAGGCCTTTGTTGCTATTGATCACTAATAGGAAGTCGCATATTGGCTTTCAAATGACATGAAAATCATTGACCTTGGATGATCTTGAAGGGTCATAACGCCCTGTGGTATGCCAATCGTGCGGTCTTGTGGCTAAACAGTGAGTCATAGGGGGTCGGCATCGGACAGGGCGCTGGCAACTTCCTATAGGCTGTCAATAGTAACCATGTGTCCGTCTGCAGTGGTATGGCCGCAATTTTTATTGGAAAGTTCTAACTAGCCATATCTCAGAAATGGTTAGAAATAAGGCCAAGGTTTCTACTGATCACTAACAGAAAGTGGCGTACGCCTTTTCAGATGAGATGAAAATCATGGACCTTAGATAACCTTGAAGGTCAGTAGTGCAATAGGAACTGTATAGGCTGCAGCACATCAACTCTAGTGACAGCTGTGATTTTTTGTTTTCCTTGTTAGCATGAAAACTCGTGAACTGCTGCACTTGGCTTGATCTAATTTTGCAGGAACGTGTACCATAACAGCCTGTAGTAGCTTATTGAATATCAAGGTCATAGGTCATAGGTCAAGATCACGTGTTCTTTTGTGTGTGAGTAAGGCATAAGGCTACGAAGAGCCCTGCAACAAATACATTTGCTTGGTGGCGCTGGCAGCGGTTGTGTCCTTAGGCGCCTATAACATAAATTTGGTGTGGATTTAACATGGATTTAACAAAAATGGCCCAGGCCCGCAAGCAGTACTTAGCCTTGAGTAAGGCTTGACCACATTGTTATTTGTTTTGATGGTTGACAGACGTGCAGCAGAGCATGGCGGGGTCGTGTGGGCTGGGTGACGTTGCAGTAAAGGTCATGACTCGGGTCATAGGTCACTACCCACATCGCAACCAGCTGCTCATAGACGCCGGCTGGTCGGCTATGTCGTTGGATGGACAGGACAAACTCCCTTCTGGCTCATACTGCATCTTTGAGCACCACCCAGACTTGAGGTACACCCAGTGCTTAAAATGTGAAGGGACGGTTATAAACTGCATCCATTCAGAGTTTATTTCCAAGCCTGGACACCGCCCAACCCCTAGGCCAGTACCGGAAAATTCTGCAGGAAAATTAGTATGAGGGTTGTTCGATAAATAAGTTACAAAACAGTGCCATTTTGTTGGTTTTCCAAATGTTAAAATTGCAACATATACGTTTTGTAGGGAATTTAATTCCGAATTAAATACGGTGACGTTGCCACTGAAATCCTCCCGTAATAAACAGCGTTTTGTTTTTGTATTTTTTGTGGGCAAAAAAATAAACACAAATCAGATTCACTCCGAGATGCATCAAGTATATGGCAACAAGTGCTTTGAAGCGAACAGTTCACATTTGGTGTAAGAGAATGCTAGGTGGGTAGAAATTTGTATCATATACCGAGGTGCAATCATGCAATCAGTCGTTCTTTAGTGGCATTTACAGCAGCCAGCATCGTTCTTTACACTGGGCATTCAGAAGTTTGCTGAGAGATAGGACAAATGTTCGAGCAAACTCAGACAATATGTTGAAAAATGAATCTTTAATATTTAAAGAGGTGGCATTAACTTGCTAAGTTTATTCTTTTTCTTCGTTCTTATGCTGTTTGTCACTTGCAAGTTATGATAAATTACTGGTGGGAAAAATAATACATGTGCAGACTGTGTTCTGTGAACAGATGACGTCAAAATAAGGACGTCATCATCCAAAAAAACTCTATACATATTCAGAATGAAATTCTCTACAAAATGTATATTTCAAATATTTTAGATTTGGAAAACTAAAAGAATGACGCTCTTTTGTAACTTGTTTATCGAACAATCTTTGTAACAACGTATATTTGATGACACCCACTGCCAGGTTTTAATGCTAAAATTCACCAAATTTGATTTCCGCTGGGGTTCTGCTCTATAACATGCTGTAGGAGCTTTTAGCACTCCCCTAGTACCCTAGCTGTATTTGAGGCGACTAAAGGGATGGGAGGGGACTTTAGATCTGGCAGTGGAAGCAGAAGGAAAGTGGGAAAGGCAAGGAGAGGAGCTTGGGTTGGGGCATCCATGCACTAGACGATACGACGACCTATCCGTAATCTCGGGTTTTTGGGCAAACAGCCTGACCTTTAGTATTTGGACACGTCCTGTAATGCAGTCATAGGAGCAAGGATAAATGTCTACAGGACTTCCACCTAACACAGCATGTCGTCATTGGACCCACAAGTGTATCTGCATGCCAGATGGCTTCTTGATCCATCGAACAGTTAAAGCAGTGCACAAGTGTGACATACATACATATGTACATACACAAAAGTTATTTAAAGTGGCTTAATGTTCCTAAAAACTGCTAAACCACTATGGGAGACTGGTATGAAAACGTAGGAAAAATAATTTCGTTGGGAGGAAAGGAAATCTTGAACAGATGACAGACAGACTATGCTACAGAGAAATGTGTAGCAATAGGCAGATTGCATGCGCTGCAAGAAGCAATTCTGCCTAAAAGTACACTAAACATCAAGAATTGAAAAATCAAATATAAAACAATAAAATAAAAAGCAGATTGTTTGGGAAGTGACATGTAGCTATTGTCCATGCAGGCTGGTAAAGATGACTCAGGAGATTGGTGTCGTTGATTCGACGAATGGCAAACTCAAGTATGATGAGTTCCCCATCGGAACGATACTTTTCATGTTTCCGTATCATGTAAGTTTTCCTTCTGTTGCCGTTTTCGTGGTTTCATGTAGCCAGTAAGTTAGTAAGAAAATAAGTAATGACTTTTGGCTTTGTCTCATATTGTAAATAGTAGCTTGACTGTTTACAATTTTGGGCTTTGTTTACGGTAATTTTTTGGCTAGTCTTAGAACCTTCTAAGCATTGTCTCGAAATCTTCAAGTAAGTAGGCCTAGTATATATTTCTATACTAGCTGAAGTTGTAATTTAGAAATCATCTTGTGATGCTTGGTTTGTAAGTTTGCAGTGCCCCATTTTTGGTGAGTTGTTTTCTAGAATTTTTCTAGAATTTCTATATTCACTGAGCATTGTGAGCATTCTGATATTTGTGCTCAGTACACAAGTCAACTGCAGTTTAGAATTGGGCTGTAACTTTTTTAATGAAACGTATCTATTGATGACAGCATTCAGTGTTTTAATTGCCAGGGGGTTGGGGGGTTGAAACCCCCCTTCCCCAACTGTTTTCTCAACCCACTCAACACACTGTCAAATTATGTTCTGGGGGTCAGCTATATACTATATACATAGGATTTATGTCACAATTTTGGTCGCGTTGCAATCGTCAAATAGTTCAACCCCCCAGCTAATTTTTCACAATTCAACACTGACAGCATTGTATTGTGGTTAGCATGTTGGTCTCGATCAACTAAGTTGCTCTACTCCAGGTCGGTTACTACTTGGATGGGTGACTGTCTGTGTTCAGAAAAAAACATCTCGATATTTACTTAGGCATACAGGTAGCTTAGCCTGTCATCTTTCTGAGGTAAGTTAATTGAGTCTGGCGAGGGTTAGGGCATGGTGCATTCACTTGTGTTGGGTAGCAGCTAGGTAACAGTGTGTGATTATATGGCAGGTGATGCTCCATAGCTCTTACGTAGTTTTTACAAAGAGCTATTGTACACATAGGCTATTTAACCTCTTCAACCGTTGGTGGAGGCTTAAACGCCCAAGCCTTTTTGTATGGGCATACACCCATACGATTTGATGACATTGTTTGGTGTTTTCAGTCGTGTGCCACAGCGCTAATGCACAGCAAATATTTCATCTGTTCCGGCGATGACGTCATTGATATCTGGCAGCCATTCCGAGGCTGGTAGAGAGTGTGACCCAGATTCCACGTCACGTGGTCATGGCTCGGTGCTATTCATGATGTTTACCGTCGATTGACCATTGATAAATTTAATGAGTTTTTGTCACTGATTTGGTGCACAGTTTTGTTATAACTTTTTGTTCACTATATATGTCCTGTTGGTTCAGTATTTATTTTATAGTTTTTTTGTTGTCTTTGCACTTTTTATCATTGTTACCTCCATCAAAAACAATGGAGTTATGGCAGGAAGGGATCATGGGGGCCGGGGAATGGGGTCAATTGCTTTCCTTTAAATTTTAGGGGATGGAAATTTTTTTTATTTCAAACGAAGTTATTTGCAAAATTGAACATTTGAGCACCCATAATTTCCTGTGTATAAAATTTGCAGGTGTCTGTTCTAACTTTGTCGGAATTTACTAGCTGTCTGTCAGAAATCTGCAACTTTTACCCCCCCCCTGCCCCCGCATACTTTTACCTTGCATTTTTTGTGACCCAGGACGCTGCTGGCCGAAGGAAGATGATTTTATATGTCTGCCTCTGTTTGTCTACTCTCTAGGATATTACTCATTACAGGGTGGATTTAGGCATGCTCATTATGTTTGGCCAAACGGCTAGGGCCCCGCAGGACAGAGAATGTCAGACGTCAGTTGTTTTCTGGCCTGTGCGGCCGCCACTTTATGGCGTGTTGTGACATTTAAAAGTTCACTTGGTGCAGCACGACATTTGCTGGCCTTTATAAGCTAGCTGCCGAATTCAGAAAGTTGTATGTCATATCAAGTAATAGCACCAAAACAGCGTACAGTTGTTAGGCCTATCCTGAACCCATGTCAAGTTATTGTGCAATGTGCATTGGGCATATCAGGAAATTTCTGCAGGTGTTCCACCCCATTTTGTCAGAGGTCATTCCTGAGGTTGATGTGAACCCAATGAGTTTTTTTCAGAGGGGGAAAGAGCAGTGGCTTCTATCTTCCCCAAATCTGGAATCGAAATCGGGCGCAGCTTCCTCCAGTTTTGGGCTCAGTTTCTCCCTGATTTTTGACTCAAGTTTTTTTTCCATTTTGAGTTTCTTCCCCATTTAGGGAGAAAGTTTTGTCAAGAGTGTAGATTGAAAAGTGGGGGAAAAGTGTAAAAATAGGGGAAATTTTTGTTAAGTGTGTTGTTTGCCCAGTGAAAAATAGGAGGAGGGGGAGTTTTGATCTACAACCTTAAAAAATCCCCCTATTTTTCATTGGGTGCAAGCTGCGCCCACCAGCTATAGGGATAGAAGCCAAGCCACTGGGAAGGAGGAATAGAGGAGAGGGTCAGTCAGGTCCTGAATCGCCAGTTGCTTCCGTATGTTAATTTCAAAGTGACTTTTTTATTCTTGTAGGATTTGCCTGAAACTGAATGTGGCGCCTACTCCATATTTGCCAGTGGTTGTCTTGGGCGTACACATTACAGCTGTATCAATATCCTGACTGTGCCTTATGACTTTCTTGCTACTAATTTGCTTACTGTTGTGGAATTCTAAGGAAACTTAACTATTATTTCACGACACTATAGTAGTATAGATGCAGTGATTCAGGATACCGTTACTGTTACTTACATATGCAGACATATAATGAAGTTCTTACAATTTTAGGTTCAGCTTGTTTTTGTGTTTTTCGTTTTTGTAAAGGTTAAACTTACTATTCCATTATTAGGATGTGTTTGTGTGCATTCTGCCTGGAAACGCCGTCCCCGAAATGACCTATAACTGTGTCGGGCGGGACAACAAACTCAACTCACTCACTCACTTTAGCATGGTTTCTCAGTAAACGTTTGTGGCTATAGTTTTTGCTGATTTAATGCGTGTTTTTCGCATATCACAAGCAGTATACAATTCCAAACTGATTTTCTGTTAATGCAGAGTATTGTCCATGTCATCTCAAATAATGCAGGCCTACATGGGATTTAGGGAGTTTGCAAAATGCAGAGAATGAGGCAAATTTGCTGCTTTTGATGGGAGTGCAAAAGCTAACGGTTTTTCAGCTTCAGGGGGATTTGCCCTCTTGACTCCTTGACCAGGAGCTCTACTCCTGGACCCCACTGGGGGCTCCACCTCTGATCCCCATTATAGGCTCGCACTGCGCGATTGCCATATGTGTCCACCTCCGACACTTCTGTTTAAGCGAGGTCTACTTCTAAAGGGAAAGAGGAGGTCAAAAAGCTGAGGGTAAGGGAAGCGGAGAGAAAGGGAAGAGAAAGAAGAGGACAGTTACCCTTTCCAATTGGGGAATCATGGATCCATCATAATATACAGATCAGATGATACAGTGGAGGAGGTGAGGTAAGGTAAAATGGCAAAGAGGGGAGCTTGGGTTGGGGCGTCCAGGAACTTCTTTTTTTTCCACTTTAAGCAAATTAAAATTCTAAACGGCTGCTGAGAAAATAGCGAAAAACTTTAGGGAGCTACTACCCTGTAGATGGGCACTTGGAGGTAAGGCGACGTGGGGCTGGGGTCATTTGCCTCTCTCCAGAAAATTTTCTGATTTTTTGTGTTCAAGTAATTAAGCTTTTCAGTGCGGTTTGGCGCTGTTTCGAGTACTAAGCACTGTAAGCACTGCAGGCTCTGAAGGTGCTTGGTAGCTCAGCCGTTAGGGCGTTGGATACGTAGAGACCGAAAGGTTTACGATTCAATCTACAGCCAGCGCAGTACCAAGTAACAACTCTGGGCAAGTTGTTCATTACGGGCTACGGGGTAAACTTGTGAGAAGCGCCATAGCAAGTAGGCCTACTGGACTTTACCTTTAAGGGCCTACCAGGGACTTACCTACAGTTGAACTTGAACTTGACTTGCCAATGCAATAAAATTTTATTGGCAAATAAGAAACCAAAAAGTAAAATTTGTATAAGTTTCCTGTTAAACCTGGGATGATGGTCTATTTTTTCCTATGGCTACGCCAGTTATGTCCCACTCCGATACGATATGAATCGTTGTCGTTGTGTTATAGCGAGCGTTGTTACTTATTTATTTATGTGCGATTTTAACTGCCAGTCTTTTCTTATTACAGTCGTGGTTTGTTTTGATTTGATGCTGACTTCCGCTTTGTTATTATCACTGGTGGACATATTTGACGTTCGACGGACTTAGAGGCAGTTTGTATAGTTTTTGGCTTATAGGGCATATTCAATGAGTGGTCGCTATTAGTTCTGCCACACTGAATGTAAATTTTAGCATGTATACATTAGATTGGTTATGCAGTATGTGTTCGATAATTATCATAAGTGAAATGTTAACATATTTAGCGTTATTTCTCTTTTTTTTTAAAGTTTTTCTTATTGGTCAGTACTAGGGGTAGATCGGCGATCTCACACTAGTGAGCAGAAAATTACTAGTGGTAGATCGCCACTTTAGAAGTTACATTTATCACATTATTAATGTAAGAATGCAGCCATATTTCTTCACTGCATTACCAGGACTGTGGTTGGGACTGAAATATCAGTCACTTTGTTATCAATTACGAATTTATTCAAAAACAATATATTTTTAAGTCTGTGTTACAAAGAAACAGATATGGCTTGAGATGGACTCTGATATAATACTGAATAAGCCTGATTTAAATACGTGACAGTGTCGTGGCAT
>Ga0056128_1005253_pt1 | contig 16278 bp, 11 predicted proteins | sample WorMetLIZISLAND2_FD_71113 | JGI IMG/M metagenome (GOLD analysis project Ga0056128, IMG submission 71113) | Marine gutless worms symbiont microbial communities from Max Planck institute for Marine Microbiology, Germany - Olavius geniculatus... ... | reverse complement strand
CACTCTTCAACAACGTTCTCAGAGGAATCATGCAGTGTAGACTTGTCTGAAAAGAAAGGTTTTCAGCTTAGATCGGAACTGTTTGCGACTGTTGTGCGGTGAACGTAGATCAGGTGGAAGCGCGTTCCAGACGACAGGAGCCGCGATGGAGATGCAGTTTACTATTATGGCTAAACCGTACGTCATATAAGGGGGTCGGCGATGGTACCGTTGGATACGACGATGACGAGTTCCTGTCGGCTGTCAATAGTTATAACCTTGCCTCTATCTGCAACAGTTTGGTCGCGATTTTGAATGCAAAGTTTCTGCCTGCAGCTGTCACCCAGGTGCGCCGAATTACCGTAGGCCTACCGAGTCCTTGATTGTAGCCTAACGTTCGAACATCGACATGACAGCTAGAGTCGACATAGCGTGTGTGGGACTGAATATCGCTTTAATTCTTTCCGCGATCTGACGCTGGCCTTAAGAAGTTCGGATATAGGCGGACGTATAGGCTACTGTCGGCTCAAGTCCCTTAGTGACAGCTGAGCTGGGCTTCTTGTCTTGAGTGTCCATATCTTAGCCGCGCACACCAAAACACCCATCACACATACAGACACATACAGTCATGGGTACGGATGCTATAAATGCCGACTCTTTACCGCTCCATGCATAGGCTATGCTTGATGGAGTGATAGGCCCTATTGCCGTCGCCGTAATAATGTCTGTCCGTCTGTCTGTCCATCTCTGACTAGCGTCACGTTGATGCGTTGTGATCACATATGCCTACGTTCGGCTACGTGGGATTTTATTACACAATTAATTAGCCAAATATGTGTTCAGGCCAACTCAGTCTCCTGCCCTTCGTGGGATGGGAAATGAGTAGGGCTACGGGTGAAGGCCTAGTGTGGCTGATTGGGGTGGTGGTATGTTTGCTAGCTGCAAACCGCGGCTCCAATTGTTCACTTAGGCGGGCAATGGATGGCCGCATAGTGCGCTGCGGTATCATTAGCTCACGCCAATCAGCTGCCACTACCATAATTGTAAAGCGCTTCTGGTTTTCAGTCTGTCTCGTGTAAGAACAGCTGTATGTTGGATGTTATTTTTACCTTTAATGTTACAACTTTTCAACCGATAAGTCGTTGTATCTCAGAAATGGTGAGATTGCGAGAAATAAGCCAAGGTTGTTAATTTTGTTTTAATACTGATCACTACTAGATACTTAGAAAGTCGCACAAGCCACTGAGAAGTTGAGATGACACGAAAAGCATTGACCTTGAATGACCTTGAAGTGTCATTACGCACTCTGATATGCCAATCGCGCGTCTTTTCGGAGCTCGCCATGAACATTTGAAAGACGAGAGACCCATACTGTTAGCAGCAAAAATGTAGCCTATAGACGACTGACTACTTTTAGGCAGTAGGCTATGAGAGTCATGCGGATATTCGTTGGCGTTCCTTGGCAAGGCGGTCTCATTTAGTCAATTCGGGCGCATTTTATTTTCGAGATCTTTACAGCGAAAAGCCAACATTACTATGCAGCAACGGCGTTTCAATGACCCCAGAATGCTTGACCTTGAATTGAATACCATATGATGCACTTTAGTGCTAAAATCTGTTTTCTGCAACGATTTGACTGGATTCGTACGCGTGGCTTTCAGATGCATCACAGTCTATAAAGCATTTCACGAAATGCAATGATGATAAACTCCAGAACTGTTAACTGTAGTGAAACGTGTTTATTTTATGACCTTGATCGACGGTGTTCTGCGTGGACAGACAAGATAAACATTAAACAGGCACGAGACATTTCAACTGTGACGCGTGACTGCAATGAAATTATACAGGGTGCGGCAAAAAGTAGCCCCCTAGTTTTTCGCTGAAAAATCAATAAGCGGTCATGTTAAAAAGTCTATAACTTCGTCGTTTTTCAACAAAATCATATTTTACTTGGCAGTTAAATGTAAAGGTTATAATTAAATAAATCTGTGAAATTTCAAATTAAAATTCCAAACGGTTGCTAAGAAAACAGCAAAAAAAACCTTAGGAGCTACTTTTTTGCCACACCCTGTAGCCTGTTTAGGGGCGTTTGTAACTCTGTAGATGTGGTAAAAATAAAACACTGGTCATGAGGTAAATCAGTATACAGAAAAGTATAATTTATTGAACTATGCTGTAGTGCACAACTGCGAACATTATAATACCCAGGGCCGTAGCCAGTATGTGAAAAACGAGGAAGAAGTGCAGGGAGTCTGGGGGACAAAGTCTCCTATAGCGGGGTCCAGGGGCGGAGCCCCGGTGGGCGTCTGGGGGAAAGCGAAAAAGCTTTCAAAATTTACTTAGCTGAAACTCTTGTTCTGTGATACAATTTTGCAAGCTGTCTGAGAACGAGAAGGCAAGTGCCTCCTCGTGCTTCAATTTAGCTACGACCCTGATACTGATACTACTAGTAATCATGAGGTACATAATACTGACGAAAATTGTTTATGATACACATACACAATGTAAAAAATACATCATTTTTACGACCACGTTTACTAAAACTTGCCATGTCGGTCCATGTAATTATATAGGCTTAGTTGTTGCAATGTGCTCAAGTCTGTATCGACAAAAAACGTACATGTAACTTTTAATAATCGTTATATTTACATTATTTTTGTACACGCCAAGTCACGTCTAAAAGCACATCACTGACTCAGCAATACATTACAAAATTATTTACACAGTAAGTGACAACTGACTAGTCGCAAGATAAAGCAAGGCTGAGCAAAGGGTAAAAAGTTACGCCTAATTTACTTTTACCTAGCTTCAGACCATAGCAAAGATGCGTGTAGAAAAGATTTTTTGTGTTAGAGGCGTCACAAATCCTATTTCCTTTCGTGCCAGTCACTAAGCATCCGAAGGCAACAGATAAGTCTATACAGAAGGTGGCTAAGTGGCTCGGTATTGTACTACGCCGTTTATACGATCAAGCAAACATCGAGCAATTATGAAGCAAACATCCAGCAAATGCATTCAAAATACACGTGCGCGACGTGTGCTCTAATTGCTCGATGTTTTCTTGATGAATGCTTGATCGCATAAACGGTGTACAACAGTTAAGACGTTGGACTCCCGGTCGTGTCGATACAAGGCGTTACTACCTGGATCGGTGACTGCCTAGCTGTGGACAGGTAAACCGTATAAGTATAGGCCTATAACCAACGCCAAAGTCAACTCGGCCTTTCATCCCTACGGAGTAAGTAAATCGAGCCTGTCTGGCTGGGATTGTGGTGGGGCGCGTTCAACTGCGTCTTGTGGCAGATAGCACTGTGTGATCCCGTACGGCAGGAGACGCTCCGTAGCTCTGAGATGGGTTTCTTTATAAACCTATGCCATTTAACCACTTAAAATAGAGTTAATGTGTCGGTATGATCCGTTGGCTACTGCTGAGAGGCTGCTAAGCTGGTTGCGGGTTGGCCGTTGTTCTGGACGTGGTGATCGTCGGTCATAATCGTGACCAGAGACTCGACGGCTTTGCCGACTTCACCGGCCGACTGCAGCAAGTGCGTCATGTTGCTTGAGCTCGGCTCACCCGCCGCTGTTCCACCAAACACACGTACACATTCGCATAAGCTTAGAGTACCGATTTTCCGCTCAAAATCAACGCTGCGCAATGAATAACATTAGTGGCGTCATGGGCTAAACAAGAAAAGCCCTGCTAACGCAAACAGGAACGCGCAACAGCTGCGGTGCATGTTTGAAAGCCCAGTAAAACAAAGTCTAAGTCAGTCGCCAAAGGCCGCCAGACGACAGGCGGCTATAGTGTTTATAGTGTTTTACTCGTACTCACCAGAGGGCGCAACGTGTCTCGCTCAGCAAACGCCGTATCGGCTGGATATCGCAGATTTTCCCTATCCTCTCTCATTTAGCGCCCTCGTTCCGGGTGACCCCCTTCGAACTTATAGAAAAGCTTTATGGTTCCTGAAACTAGAGCCTTCCGGACAGCCAGCGGTGAAGATTTGGTGATCCTAGTTTGCACCGTTTTTGACTGATCCGCCCGTGTGACAGACGGACAGACGAACGGACAAACAGACGGACAGACAGAGCTGCGATGGCTAAGACGCGCTACAGCAGCAGCTGCTGTTGCGCGTAAAAAGTAGGCGGGGCAGGAAGTTGCAATTTTCAGACAAACACTAGAAATTTCTGACGAAATTTTGACAGACAGCTGCAACTTTCCGACAGAAGAAATTATGAGTGCTCAAAATTTTAATTTTGCCGCTCAATTTCTGGGGGCTTTTAGCCCCAAATTTTTGCATTTTTGTAAGCTTAGAAAAGTTTTCTGACAAAAAAATTTCCGAAAATTTTTTGACAGCTCAAAATTTAGTTTGGCAACAGTTGCCCCTTCCCTTTTCCTTCCCCGGACACAACGTGAACACCGCTGCTCTTGGTTCCTAATTTGGCCAATGTGCTTTCATATACGAGTACACAAATATTTAAAGCATTTGCACATATTTCGACTTACCTCGATTCTGGTCGCTGGAAGCGGTTGTTTCGTGGAATTCCGCCGCGATGTTGTATGCCGCTGACTGTTCCGCTTGCGAACCGCCTGACAGTGTACAGAAACAGAACAGTCGAGCTAAGTGAAGCTCTAAAACTGCCGTGAAATCACAGCATGGATTGAACGAAAAAGCTTTTTACTGCATTAAATGTAGACCTACGAAAGACGAGTAATGTGGCCTGTAAAAGAGACGCCTGACAACTGCTCATCCGTCTGCCATGTGGGCTACAAACTGCTAAATCGAAAAAAAGCACAAAAACAATAATGGCGTAAATTTTCGAATATTTTCCAGAGAACAAAAAAGCAGTGTGCCAATTTTTCATTCATTTCATAAGATCAAAACTTAAAATCACATCGAGAAAACGACGCACAGCCTATCTAATCCATGCGTAGCATAAATGCACTATTCACTTAATTATGAGTGGTAGACAAATGGGCTGGCATGACCTGGGTTTGTTATGTATGAAGAGCTAAAAGCACACTGTTTAACTTTAACCCATCGACGCAAGAGTGACTGTCCTACCGTCTGGCTGGGTGCTGGCGCTGGCGGCCCGGCCTGATGACACGAAGCTGGGCGGTGGACCTCGACGAAATAGAGAGCTCTGTGACGCGCTCTTAGGAACGTCGACCGGCGACGTCTGCGGGTAGGTTATGATGCGCGCGTCCTCAGCTGCTCCGGACGAACCCTGCAACAGTCAAACAGACAGACCATGCTCCACTACGTCGAGATATGCGGTGGATCTGTCGTACAACATGCTGTAAAACAACGTAAAACGTAAGCTCTTTCCTAAGCCATAGGCTAAGACCCATTCCGTTTCCATAGCGCTCAGCCAGACACCAGTTTAAACTGCAAGACCACAAATACGGAGCTACTGCATCGTGTGCGTTGTGTCTGTTTACGTCTCAGCTTTCACTGGCACTCATTGCACCTCCTGCCGAAAGGATGGCCAGGCTGAGTTGATAAAGCTACAACAAAACATATATAGCCAGCGGAGTGTGGGCCTAACGGAGTGTGGGTTTGCTTGTTCTGTAGAACGATCATGCGGCCACGCGACGACGTGCGCAGAACCAACATGAAAGTGTTGGCACAAATTTTGTAACAGACTCAGATTAACTTAAATTTCAAAAACTTTCTACATTCCAAGTTTCTCATGTCGCTTGCAGCAAAAAAGTCGGATCCACTTTTTTCAGTGTTGCTGCGGTCGCCTGATCGTCACACTGACAGAATCTAGCTACAAAGTGGCGGGAAAAGCCTAAAACATGTTATAGTGATTGCAATTGACAGTATAGAACGAAGCGACGTCGCAAATTAAAAAAGTAGGCGGGGCAGAAGTTGCAATTTTCAGACAAACACTGCAAACTTGAAAAAATCGTGAGAGACAGTCGCAAATTTTCGACGGGTGCTCAAAATTTGAATCTTGCCTCTGAATTTCACCAAAATGAAGGTTTTAGCACAAATTTTGTATTTCTGGACGATCACGACTGCAGCGATAGAACGTACCTGATCGGCGGGGGAGTCGTGAAGGAGCTGACGCAGTCGTTTGAGCTGTGATTCGAGCTGCTCATTGTGTTCCTCCAGGACGCGCATCCTGGCTTCCAGGCGGCCCTTGTGTTGGCGTAGTAGACGCGTCTCGGCCGCTAGCTCGACGACGTCGCCGTTGACAGCAGCAGCAGCAGCAGCAGCAGCAGCAGTTGTCTGCGTGCTGTCGCCGGCGCCCGCTCCAGTCGCTGTAACACATTCTTCGCTCTTGGCGTCTTTCTCGTCGCCGAGCGCGCGTCGCAACTGATCGTATTCGTCCTGTAGCGCTCTGCACGCAAGGTCCGCGCGTCACGTTCACTTCACGGACAGTTTTTGCTCAACCGTACCAACGTTTTGAAACAGCATTACGTACGCTAAACGTCCCACTTCTGACAATTTTATTATACTGTTTGTTACTCGCACGTCACGCTACTTACTCGTTAATAAATTAAACTTTAAAAAAATAAATTTATGCGTAAGAAATGGCGTTTTGAAACCGCTGAGCATACGGCTAATTGGGAATACATTTTTTTATCTTCCTTGGACCCGCCACTATGTTTTACAAAGATGCATGCACGCGTAACCGCTTTATACAAGAGTTAGAAAACTGAGCATTTATTGACACAATTTTAGCACCGATTACAATTACATAGAAATATCATGTCTGACTTTAACAATAACTATAACTCTGACGTAATGCAGGTCGTAGACGGACCGGTTTTCTTCTTCGAGGTCTTTGATCATAGCCTCCAGTTCGACTTTCTGATCTGTTTCGACGGCTAACATAATCTGCATCGGGCTCTGCAACTGCAACAGACATCAATACAACGTGGCCCAAAATCAGTCTCGCTTCAAACACACACAATTCAGTTTGTAATTTACGGATTTCAACGAAATATCGGAGACTGCATTAGTTTAATTTATTATTTACCGCCACACCTATTATGACCGCGCCCTACCGTGTGTGCTCAATGTGACGTCATTATAAAGTTTGTTCACATTACATTTACGCTGTAACTGACAAAGCGATCAAGCAGTGACGGCGATCGAGGCCAAAGATGGCCACTTTCAGCACAATCTCTAAGACTTTTCAGAGTAATGTTTTCCACAAGTGTTCATAATTTGCAACAGTTAACGAGAAACTGACTGATACGAATTTGCAACAGATTTACCGAGTGTTTGGAGTCGCAGCCGTGCAAGCACTGGCAGTACTGCGCTATTAGACTGTGCTCGTCTTCCCTGCAAAAACATTTGCAATAGATAACTATTATTAGCATAACGGCATCTTTATCACTAGCGGAGTAGCCCAAACTCCACTAATACGATTAGATGTACGACTCGTTGTACAAAAAATCGAAGCAAGTGGAGTTTGGGCCTATTACTGATCGTCAGTTCACCCGAATGCAATATACGACACCGATCGCACTTTTACGAAAACAACGATAGCCTACAAACTAATGTTAATATTTATTACGATGACGGGACAATTTCACATGGCCTTCGTGTCATAATTCCGTGTATGATAACAGATGATTATAAATGCACAATGCTTGCAGTGTTTCATCTGCACTGCTTTATATTTACGCGTGGCAGCCGTAGTAATTCTATGCTGTGAGAAAAAAAACTGCACAGAAATCGGTTTGCATGAAAACTAATCGAATCCCGAATGTACACCGTGGGTCATAAAAAACATGGTAGGCCTACGCTACTTTTGTTCATATCTTCGCCGGCTATTGACCGATTTTCAAAACTCTTTCACTGGCACACTTTGCAGACAATAAATGCGTCTCTACACGACCTTGTGAAATATAAACGTAAGCAAAAACTAACGATAATAACAAAAATTTAGGTGAATGAAAAGAACACTTCAGACCAACATTGCGATGAATGATTCATATAACATTAGACTGTGTTATACCTACACAGTCTAGTGTCATACAGACCATTCACTGTAATGTTGGTCTGAAGTGTTTTTTTTTCAATTTCACCAAAATGTTTGTTTGTTATTGTCATTGTATATGCATATTTCAATGATATTTCACAAGGTAGCGTAGAGACGCATTTACGTTGTGGTGGTATATGTAATAATCAGGTTATTGCAAATTGTCCGCAAAATGTGCCAGTGAAAAAATGTTAAAAGTCGATTAATAATTGGCGAAGATATGAACAAAAGTAAAATGCCACGTTTTTTGGCCCACCCTGTACGACCCTTAATAATATTGGCGTCCTTTCGCAAGGTTGGTCCCAATTTGCGCCAAATAGGCCTAAATGCGATTTTATCTGATTTGAATTAACTGCAGAAATGAACGACAACGAAAAAAAAATTACCAGTCGGGAGTCGTTTCTCGTCTTGTCTTCTCCACATGAGCTAATCTACAACAACAAATCTCCGGTGTTAGTAATTCATAAGCACATGCACCTAGGCCGTTGTTGTAAGAACTTTCCTGCGTCGCTGCCAGGGGCGTCATTTAGGGGAAAAGCTAGGAGTCTACAGACCCCCAAGGATTTGATTTCAATTTTTTCCCTGTAAACCATAAATCATTGTAGTCTTGTAGCTGTGCAGTCGAAAGTTGCTGCGCAGTAGATTTTAGAGAGTCATGACGAGTTCTGAACGTTAAGAAGGACGGATCTCGTCTGAGAGCCGTTACATAACTGTATAGTGAAGTTGTAAATGGTCGCTTTCGATTGATTCTATTCGCACTGTGAAATCTGATAAATAAAGTCTGCTCGGAGTGTTTAATCAAGCTACCTCTCGCAGTGACCTTACCTCTCGCATAGACCTCTCAGTCGCTGATCTACAGCGACGGTTTATACTATTGTACGGCAGTAATACGTAGTAGGCTAACGCACGCATAAACAGTACAGAACAAAACAAATGTAGAAAAAATGTTTCCAATTAAGACATGGACTTTAGATGGATTGAGGAGTTTTATCCAAAAATAATCGAAGTAACTGTATAAATTATGAAACACGTTCCTGTGCATCGGTGTTGTGTTGTAACAGGATGTGGTCTACCTGCTGGCGTAGACTTCCATTCTAGTGTGCATGTCGGCGGTGGCGGAGTTCTTGAAGTGAGAGACAGACGACGACTGGGACCGACTGATGGACAGGCACACACACACAAACACAACGCACCATGTCAGTAATAGCTCCACACACAACTTCTCACCGTTACGTTACATTGTCTCGCTTCAGCGTCAGCGTGTTCTTTGTTAACCTATATCGCTGCTTATTTTGTACTTCATACTGTACATTAATAAACACATGGTGTAATTTAGCGGTACTTCCGCTAATGAAATAACCAAAAAAAATCTTATTTAAAGTCACACGCTGCCTGCTATCAATCACAAGCACAATGGTCCGATCTACGGAAAGAAAAATACAGCACTGGCCATATGACCAGCATCATTTCTACACCATAATTACTTCTCTAAATTATTTTGGAGTAAAAAACAACCTTTACAGTATATGACACCTTTTGCAGTTTTTTTGTTCTCACAAAATTCTTTTCATTTTAATATTTTATTGTGCTTTCGTGAAGAAGCCTACGAAAACTTCAAGAGTAAAAACACGTGTTCTCCGTACGATACTTCATGCGCCTTCAGAAACGTCAACTTAGCCATTACAATAAAAACATTTAAATTTTAATGATAATATTTATTCTCAGAGACAAAACTAGGTCCAAGGGAGCTGACTGCTCTGGATAGTTACATCATTTATTACGATACCACATCATGTACAGTCACAATGCTTCATACGATACAAGGGGCATAAAGCAGACGGTAATCGCTTAGTTTATATTCTTAACATAAAAAATTATAGGCCTACTGGATTCGACAAGGTGATCTCGTATGGCACATCAAAGTATAAAACAGGACAGAAATCGGTCAGATCGCTAAACAAAGCAGATGTAAAACAATAAATAAATCAATCAATAAATTAAAAATAAAGATGATCGAACTGCTGAATAATACATAATGTATACTGTGATAAAATATCTGACAAATCGATACGTCTTTTACGCAACCGTGCAATTAAACACAAACGTGCTACAGTTTCGCTAGAAAGTAACGTGAATTAAAATTGTGGAAGTATGCAGGTGACATAAAAAATCAATACGACACCCAAAACCACAGTTAGAACGACGCCGGGAAAGAAACATATCATGTTATGGCATGCAAAGTCAAGCAACAGAAGAATTCTCACACAAAACAAACACTTCTATGGTCAAAACGTCGCAGAAAAGTGCGGGTTATTGATTTTACACATGCCTACTGACAGAAACAAATAAAGAAAAACATATTCAACAGATTTTTATCTCTACAAGAAAAAAAATTTGCAACTGAAATTTTGCGCATTAACGTAATAGACACTCTACAGTATACAAAATATATGACAAGCGCCAAAAATAATTGTTAACTAAAGTAATCAGACAAACAACACAAACGTAAAACGTGTGCTATGTAAGTCCACTGCGCCGCATATTACGAGCAAATCATCACAAATGTCAAACTAAGTTAAGACGCGTACAGAGCGACGTAACTGAATTAAACTGAAACTGAACTTAACTGAACGGACACGGTTTAGTTTTTGACCAAAAAGGCGAGCCCATTGGTCATTGGTTGACGCGTGCGTACCCGTAGTCAAGCAGATACCGACGCCGTTAGATGATGCTTACTGTTTTGCATTATTGCTTGCCCATTGGTCAGTTCGTCAAAAACTAAACCACGTCAGTTCAGTTTAGTTGAGTTGAACGCGCCTTTAAGTTCAGAGATTAAAAGCAATATCGGTTATATTAAGCGAAGCCCAAAGTCCAATACGCCGACTTTGCGACAAAGTCCGCGACTTTGTAGCAGACTTTGTCGCGAACACAAATCATGAAAATCCACGACACAAATCATGTCGCCGACTTTCGTGATTTGTGTCCGCGTGCATTGTAACGGGCTACACAAACGGGTTTGTCGCAGACTTGTCACGGACTTTGTCGCAAACATGTCGAGACGGTTTGTATATATTCAACTTTATTCACCATCAAGTGGTAGCACATAAAAAGAAAAAACTTCCACGAGAGGAAGTTTCGGTGAAAGTCGGCGTAATGGAATTTGGACTTTAGCGTATTTCACAACATCGCGATTTAGCCCACATAAACATCACGTTAACAGCATGCAGTCCGTTACGATAACGCGGACCACAGACGACCGTGTAAACAAAAAAGCCCGCAAAAAGCTGCGGACATCAACAACGCAGACGTATATTATATCAGCGAATGCTGGCGCAAGACCTGGTTCCCAGCAGGCTTTTACTAGCGACAGCATTAACAGAAGTGCTGCTCGCAGTGGACGAACGGCTGCCCTGTACAACTGCTGACTTGACAGCCGCTGAGACGGGCGCGTTATACGCAGACACTAGCACTTCCGATCTCCTGAACAACAGGTGTTCCTTTGTGACTGAAGAAAATGTGCTAAAAGTGTACACCTCCTCATAGAAAACCCATCTGAGAGGTATGGAGCGTCACCTGCTGCATGGGACCGGATCACACAGTGTCTACCTGCCGTCTGACACAGGTGAACGCGCCCTGTCATAACCCCAGCCAGACAAGCCGATCAATTTACCTACCCCGGTGGGGTGAAAGGCTGAGTTGACCTTGGTGTTGGTTATATACCTAAACGGTTTACTGACCCATCCAATTAGCAACCACACGACAGCGACCCGGCCAGGAGTCGAACACAGGACCATATAATTCGTTAAGTCCGACAGCCTAGTACGTTACCAAGACACGAATACGTAACGTTTACTCGCCATAATCATTAGGCCAAAATATGCAAGCAAACATATTTCAACCAAACAACCATACGACGCCAGAACAGCGTCAAAAAATGACTGATAAAAAACGTTGCAAGTTCACTGTTGCATATGAAACAAATATACGAATATGATTAACATTTTTGACAGACATTATTTGATTTATTTCCAACGCAATGCAATAAATGTCACCACTCTATGTGAACGTAAAAGGTCAGCACTCGAAACGTACAGTAGAAAAGATATGTGACAAAGACGCGAAACGACGCCTTTGAGATGAAATGAGATCTTCAACAATAGCTTCATAATATAATTGACTGTAACAGTGAAAAAAGTTTTGAAATCAGACAATATTTGAGCGGTTGCCAAAAGTCAACAAACTAGTCAATAAAGGCTGCAATTTGACGAATTTATGCAGCTTATTAGGTAGTATTTGATTGACCAGGTAGATTACTTTCTAGCCCATTTTGTAATAAAATAAATATTATTATAACAAACACCTAACAATCAGCTGTATGAAAGGCATGAATACCTTTCTATAGTTGAAGCGTCGAAGTCACTTTGCACGGGAAGATAGCCAAGTCGAGGATGCTTCTTAAAGTAGCGCTTCGTGCGAAACTTGTTTTTGAACATCTTCGTGAAGTCACGCATGTCTTCAGCCGATGTTGTCTGCGTGCAAAACATTCAACGCAAAATGACCACACATAAACCCAGTAATACCCCGTTTACACAATCAAGCTGGCTCGACGAGCTGCTATATGTTAGCTGGACGAGCCAGCTCGATGTTTGCTCGATCTTTGCTCGATGCTTGCTCGATGTCTGCTCAATGTTTGTTTGATGATTGCTTCGTGTAAGCTATGCATTATGCATGCTTCATATTTGCTCGATGTTTGCTTGACGTTTGCTCGATGTCTTCTCGATCTTTGCTCGACTGTGTGAACGGGGTATAACTGAACAAGCCTAAACGAATACTAACTCAAGGCTAGTACTTAAGAGTCGGAAATAAAATCCGGAGTAAATTTTAAAAATTAACAGAAAGACCGATTGCGTTTTGTAACTAATTTTGCAAAAGACTATATTCGTAAGTCTGTCCAGAGCTTATTTTATAGCACACTATTCTTCAGGACAGTTACGTCAAGCGATTACGCTCGTATCTATCCTACGAATAAAACGTCACGCTAAACGTCCCGACGTAGATTGCCGCTGAAATCTGGTTTCCAATTATACCCAGTTTACACGATCAAGCTGGCTCGACGAGCTGGCTCTAGTTAGCTGGACGAAGCAGCTCGATGTTTGCTCGATGTTTGCTCGATGCGTGCTTGATGCTTGCTGGATGTCTGCTCGATGTTTGCTCGATCATGTAAACGGGTATTATTCAGCACATGCAACGCAATAGCAAGACTCTCGTGTAAAATTTTCGCGCAAGTGACGCAAAATCCAATATACAACGAAACAAGCAGTGTCTACTCTTGTGTTTGGCGAAAACTGAAACTTGGCTTACGACCTGCAAGAGCATTTGACCTTTTGAGTTGTGCTAAAATGCTCCATTAAGTCTAACCCCAAAGCCATCGACCGACTGATATTAACACAGGGAGCATTTTTTCGTACAGGGTGGGCCAAAAAACCGGACCTGTTTGAGCGTTGATAACTCAGCGATGGTTACCCGTAGAAAGGTGTGCGATACGTCAAAAGTTTTAGAATGTTGTAGACAAAAAGGGCCGAACTTGCATAGCAAATCATTTAAACATTCTTTGCCTAATTTGCATAAATCTTCATTACTTCTAAAATTAGGCATTTGTCCGGTTTTTGGCCCACCCTGTATATACAGTGAGCGTGCTTGTGTATCTCAGTAAAGATGACTTGCCGTTGTGCAGTATTCCTGCATCGGATGTGTCAGTTTGTGACTCTTGGACCGACGACCAGAGAAAAAGCAGTTCTGACACATGTCAAAGTGGAAACACTTGAGACATCGATACCTGACAACCAAATAGTGTGACAATCGCTGTAAAAACATGTCGTAGAAACACTACGTAATTTGACAAGAACTGTACATACGCAGTCTAGATGAATTACCAGATAATCCAAGCAACCAAAATGCATCGTTCATTGGACAAATAGCCTACCTAAAACCGGTGATTGGGAACTCTTTGCAGACGCTGCATTTGGCATGATGTTTGGCGGTTTCAGCGGCTGCAAAGCGATGCATCACGGGCAACCAGACCATTGACTGAGGCTCCAGCTTCATCCAGTCCACAAACTGAGACGCCTCGATCTCGCTCCGGTTGCCTGCCTACAAGAAATAACGATAATACCCCGTTTACACGATCAAGCAAACATCGAGCTATTATCCAGCAAATGCATTCAAAATACACGTGCGCGACGTGTGCTCTAATATCTTGATGTTTGCTCGATGTCTGCTCGACGTTTGCTCGATGTCTGCTTGATGTTTGCTTGATATTTGCTTCGTGTAGGCTATGCTTTATACCCCGTTTACACAATCAAGCAAATATCGAGCAAACATCGATCAAACGTCGAGCAAAAACGAAGCATACATAACCATAGCCTACATAAAGCAAACATCAAGCAAACATCGAGCAAACATTGAGCAAACATCGAGCAGACATCAAGCAATTAGCACATGTATTTTGAATACATTTGCTCGATGTTTGCTTGATGATTGCTTGATCATGTAAACGGGGTATTAGATGTCAGATGTCAGAGTTTATAGCGCCAGCCTGTCAAATCAGCCGTTTGCTATTATCGCCATTGTCGCAACAAACTCGTTTAAACATCGTTGTAATTAGTTTTACTCTATAAAGCAGGTCAATGACGGCAAAGTTTTATGCATGAGAAATGATTTAATTCGTACATTTTCTGGCTTAGACATACATGTATTAACTTTCTAAAAATATTCTTAATTTTCGATTACATCATTAAATGCATCATCAAGTTTCGCAACTCGATGATATCGAATATCGAGTTCTGGAAATTCAAAACTCGAATAGACTAGCAACACGTCTGTTATTAATTTTGTTTCACTCGTACTGTTACTAGAAGGAAGCGCTGTAAAGTCGATGGGCGGCCTACTTTTTCGAAGCAGCTGCGAACGCTGGGCTCGACGTTGCTGCCGCCGAATGCTGCGATCTCGCCGAGTTGTCGCGGTATCTGGATGCAGTGATGCAGCAGCTGATGTAGACGCTGCTCACTCACCAGACCGTTCCTATCAGCCACCAGCCGAAACACAGCTAAACACACGCACCACACAAACCGCGCCCTCTCATCAACAGAGACGTATTTGTCGAGCTTTCCACCTGCCCTCACCTCTATTTGCTCAAGGTCAACTCAGCCTTTCATCCCTCGGAGGTAGATATATCTAGTATCGGCCTGTCTGGCTGGGGTTATGGCGGAGCACGTTCACCTGTGTCGGGATGCTGTTGACACTGTGTGATCCAATATGGCAAGTGACGCTCCGTAGCTTTGACGTGGGTTTCCCATGTAGAGCTATACCATTTAATCATTTGGCCCATTTGAAAGTGGCAAAACGACTAATAAACATGAAAAATATTATAATCATACGAAAAACAGAGACTGTCAGGCCTAAAGTAAAAAAAACATTTTTGTTACTTGCCTACTTCCGTTTTCACATTTCTAAATATGCCCAACTACGGATACTAGAAATCCCCCAGTCGCCGCTACGAATTGTTTAGACCTACTCCAAATGCAAAGTATATAACATCTTAGTGGTATCATGTAAAATACTGGCAAATTTATCTCTGATAGTAAAAATTTGTCACGTTTCAAAACGGCAAAACGTTTTGCGCTCTAACTAGAAAAAGCAAATGACGCAACGACAGCGAAGCAGCTACCGCGGTACGCAGGTGACGTAACATCACGGTTACGCACCTCGATATTTGTCCTCCAGATGACCTTTACACATCAGGATGATGGCGACAGCGAACGACAGCACCAGCACGTGCCCAGTTCGCGTCCTGAAACCAAAGACGACATCTCCATGCCAGGTTTTGCTGACATTAGGCCTACATCGAGCAAGCACGATGTAATAATACCGGTAGACGGTAAAATTGATAGGAGGCTAAAGTCTACTAATTTCCGAGAGTTAAACCCAACCACTCGAACAAATCTTCTATCCACTGCAAGCGTTTAGCTCAAGTGGGTTGTTAATCCATTATTTCTCATTATTCTATGAGTACGATTGGTAAAGGTAGTCTGGTTACCTAGGCTCCATGGATGTAAAACAACGTTCCAGAAAAAATAAAAAGAACGTTAAAAAACGCAAAAACGTGGCAAAAATGAAAAAAAACGTTAAAAAAAGGACGCTGAAAATGCGAGAAATGAAAATACGAGACATGAAAATGCAGCACCATACTGCGTGGCATGAAAATACGAGACATGAAAATGCGGCACCAAAAATAAGGGG
>Ga0056128_1005252_pt1 | contig 16278 bp, 4 predicted proteins | sample WorMetLIZISLAND2_FD_71113 | JGI IMG/M metagenome (GOLD analysis project Ga0056128, IMG submission 71113) | Marine gutless worms symbiont microbial communities from Max Planck institute for Marine Microbiology, Germany - Olavius geniculatus... ... | reverse complement strand
GTTTTTTTCTGCATCTTTGTTAACTTTTGCACCATGGTACTTTTGAATTCCCTGACTTCCCCTGACCGTCTGGATTTTCCCTGACTTTCCCTGACTTCCCCTGACCGTAGGAACCATGCAGTTCACTATTCTGCAGCCGAAAACTGCAAAAAATTCAATAAAAACCCCATATTTTGGGGTTTAATATCATGCAAGGTTACTGATGTTAATAGCACTAAAAAGCACATTATCAGTGCTTGATATGATAAGTAGCACGTCTGTGCCTATCTGCAAGCGTTTTCACGCTAGACAAGCGAATAGCGCAAAAAATCACCACTTTTCAAAGAAGTACCTGTCTTTGACACCCGCGTGCGCTGGCCTCGTTGAACGCAGAAGATTGAAACCTAGACCGCTAAAATCTACATTCAATGCTAAAAATTTTGTATGCAGGTTGGTCTTGGCCATTTCGGCGCAATTCCCTCTTGAAATGTGCGTCGCAGTCCAAAATCCTTCCAAAATTCACTAATAGTTCTTATTTTGGGGGTTCAAGGCCATTCAAGGTCATCGATCTTGACATTTCTAAGAAGCTCGTCACCAGTGCTTGTTGTAATAAGCAGCATGTCTGTGCCTATCTGCAACCATTTTCACGGCAGACAAGCCAATAGCGGCAAAATAACGTCTGTTAGGGTGGGTGCCCCTCTTTCACCTCCTCGTTCATGGGGACTCTCTAAACCCAGTGGCATAAAATTTTGTCACGAAATACTAGAAACCCTAAGAGACCCTACGGTGAAAACTCGAAGTCGCTATCTCACCTAGTCTTGAAACGGTACCGGGACGTGACAGACACCAAGACACTAAAACAGAATTACCATAGCTAATACGTGCGTAAAAACGGTCCAGAAAAATTTCCGACTTAACATTTGTCAGACTGTGCTATTTTTCAGTGACAGCACTTCAAAAATGTCAATTTCTTTTCAAGTGCATAAGGCTAACTGTTTATCACAAAACTCGCCAACTCACAGATTCTTTAGGATGGCACACGAAATAGTAGAACACGTATGCTGTTCAGGTATCAAACAATCGGACAGTTTTTTAAAAAAACCAATTATCCTCAATTACTGCAGCAAAGGGTGGGTCACATGTTAAACACTATCTGAATAGTTGCACACACTGAGTACTCTCAACACGTTGCATTAGCATACCACATGGTTGTGATGTACACATACACAGGCATAGTATCAGAAGGGGGAGGCAACTGCCCCTAAACTATGGGCTGTCTAAAAGAATAATTGTCAAAAAAACGTTCTTGCTGTCAGATTTGCATCAATTTGGGGCTAAAACACCTTTTAGTGAACATTTAGGTGCAAAATTAAAACTGTTAGCATCCATGAGAAATTTGCAGTGCCTGCTGGAAAAACGTAACTTCCTATCCTGTCTATTTGTTGACCCACGACGACATCAGATGTACACCACAAAACGCAAAAGAATGAAAATAATGTTGTTCCAAATTGTTTTGCACCACCCTGTATACCACTAATAACACTGGCATTGCCAGGGATGGAACAGTGGGGCACCTGTTGCCCTCAAGGCTAGACTTCCAACTGCCTGATTTTTTTCAGGTAACTTCAGAGCCGCACAAACTCTATTTGACTCCATGTGGCATGTGGTTGCCTTCACAGTAAAAACCAGTATAGCGTATTCTTCTATATCTCTGTCACTGTTTACTGCATGTTTACTGCATAAATTTCATGATAATTTTGCATGTCACGCCACAGCGGGAATTAACCAAAATAACTGAAAGAGGGAGAACAGATGTCAAAAAGTTTGGTATCTATGCCAGAGTTGCATTTTGCCAGGCAAAAACCTGTTTCTGCCCCTTCTTCCATATGGCAAGTCCCATATGTGTCACCCTTAATTTATTTTCCTTTATTTTCGCGCCACTCTCACACCAAATCCTGGCGACGCCCGTCAATGGCTCATAGCTGTTGTTATGCTGGAGTGAATGATTGTTGAGTTAGATTTCTTCGACGTAGTTGGAAGGAAACATTCCACGAGTTCCGTCTGGAGCGGTGCCAACCCACCAGCCATCGTCGATCTTGTCGATGTCCGTGATTATGTCATCCGGGTCAAACGTTATCTCATTCTCTTCATCTGTAACAAACAACAACAACGAATACTACTACAAGTATGTGATCAAATGCAACTTCATTCATTTAGAAAGGTTTAAAGGCACAGCTTTTCATGAAAAACCCATCTGAAAGCTACAAAGCGTTACCCGTCATATGAAATCACACAGTATTACTTGCCACCTGACACAGGTAAACGCACCCCACTTCAACTCTAACCAGATAAATTGGTACTCAACTGACCATACCTTGGAGAGATAACTTTGTTGCTAGCTATACACCAACATGGTTCGCCTGTCTGCAGACAGTCAACCATCGCAGTACTAACCACCTGATACTAGCGACCGAAAAGGAAGCTGAACGACGACCTTGCAGTTTCAAGTCCAATGCACTAACTAAAATAACAGCAAGCAGTATAATTCAAAGCACTGACCGGCCTGGTAGTCATAGAGAGCCCGTGCACTAATGCCTTGGCTCTCAGCGCCCTGCGAGTAGGCCGCACGGGTGTCTCCAGCTTCCTGATAGAGCTCATAGTCATCAGCATCAGCAGCAGCAGCTGTATCAGTTGGGACGACTGCTGCATCGTCGTACAATTCCTCCTCCATGTCTGCCCTCGGAGCAGCCGCTGCTGCAGTAAAACACATGCATAATCTACGAGGTCATTCCATAAATCATTTACAACAGAATGGCATCATTCAATTAATTAGTAAATTGGAAAAATCCAAAATATATGTTTTGCTAGAAATTTAATTTTGAACATACACAGATTTTTTTTTGACAAAGACATCACTATTGTTCAGAGAACACCGTCTGTCAAGTGTGTCTTATTAACAACACACTATTTGCTAGGAAACAACTTGAACAGCAACGCAAAGCGCATTTGAGGCGTGTATATGCAACGATGCGCTCTACAAATTGACGATCTTTACCTTTTTTCTTTTTGCATGTGTCTAACACAGCGATACCTGGGACCACACGAGTATCCTTTCCTGATTCTGTCCAACAACTTGAAAGTGTGACAGACGGACAGACCACGTAACAGTCACCTGACTAAAAACCGTTAAGTGGACACATCATCCTCAACTGACTGCGACAACATGAAAACATCGTAAATTAAAGTACACCGCCAAACCACAGGCTAGTGCATCGCACAGTGTGCCTGTTTACAAAACAGCTTTCACTGGTACTTGGTGTGCCTACCCACGAAAAAGATGGCCAGGCCGAGTTGACGTGGGTAGTTTGGTTAGATACAAAGATTGTTAACACGTGAACGGTCACCCATCTCAGTCAGTACTAACGAGCGTGAAGTAACTTCGTTGATGCGACAAAAAACGTTACCACACAACGAAAACACTAACCATTAGTACATCACTTATTAATATTCATCCATAATAAAATGTTATAATGGTTATAAGCAAGGACGTTCTATTAATAGCCTGGACTGCCAGCCTATGGGCTAGCGCCTAATCTGGCTGCGGCACACTTGAAGCCTAACCAGAAGATACTGTCGTCACGTGACTGTCGCACGGATATGCATATTCATTTCAGGCTGTGGTCTGTGCACTGTCGTCATGTGACTACAGTAAACATCGTTCATGTAACCATAAGATAAATTGAAATAATATAAAACCTGTATGATGTTGAGCAAAATTTGATGTATAGGCCAAATATATGAGAATCAAAAAATTCTACGAACTGATACATATTTGGCTGGCCGGCTTAGCCATAAACTTTTTCGACTGTGGCGGCTAACCGAAAAAATTTTTCAGCGACGGCGGCTTAGGGGTCTAGTTATGAGTTACTAAATTATGAATAAGAGATAACAAAACAGAAAAACAACAAAAGTATTATATTCGTCATCACCTGGTGATCGTGGCTGTGCAACTGGCTCATCTTCTGAAATCATAACAGACATGATATTAATCAAAATTAGCCTCAAATGGTACAGAGTCGACTCCCCCCATACAATGGTTTCATGGCAGTGGAGAAGCAAGGGGCAACTGCACCCCCTTAAATTTCTGGCTGAGAAAAATTGGCTGGAAAACTTCTTCTTGCTCAAATACTGTAGTCCAAAAATGCAAAATTTGGTGCTATATACCTCCATTTTGGCGAAATTTAGAGGCAATATCAAAATTCTGGGCACCAAAAATCTTTTCTGTCAGAAATTTGCAGTGTTTGTCGGAAAATTGCAACTGCCTGCCCGACCTACTTTTTCAACTCACAACACCAATGCTGCAGTCGACTCCCCGTACCAGTTTCGCAATGCTGCACACCAGTAAAGTTCACATGACACAAGAACTAAGCCAAATATTAAAAGCTTGCCAGAACAATTAAGATATCATATAGGTCTCTTGTTGGTAGTCACTTGGCAGCCCACACTGTAAATGGCGAAGGAGGAAGACTACGAAAATAGACGAATTTCTTACTCTAAAGATTTCATAACCTTGACCTTAAAATTTGATCAGGTCACATGGCAAATCGTCGTGCAACACCTCTCAAACTGGAACAAACTTTTTGTGGATAGATGGACTTTGTACTCAAGTCCAACCTAACATGCAGATCACGATGACTGATAGTAGTTTAGCAGCAGTAGTGGTATCAGCAATAGTCTTCTTCTTTGTTCTGTGTCGCAGTGGTGGTGTCGACGTCGATCCCAGCATTGATGACACGCCAATCATCACACGATGCAATGGCGCAGCGACAAGTCATTGACTGAGTGTAGACTGAAGTAGCGCAGCAGGGTTTTGATGTACCGGTAGCTCATGCGAGCATGACCACCGGGCCAAAAAGTTGTAGATGGTTCCAATAAAAAACAGAATGGAGTGAACTGGTTCATCTACTCATCTGCAGCAATGTCTTGCGAACTGCAGACGTCTATAGCAAAGTGTTAAACTGATTGGTGGCAAGGATCCATACAGAGCAACGTTGGGAACATGGTCTTTGTATAAAATGTTGAGAGATTTGTGGTAATACCAACAGCATATTCATATACAATACAAGAGTATGCAGCATGGGCAACTACCATTGTAGCAGTAGGAGAACCGATGGGAGCAGTACTGCAGTAGTATCGACAGCCTACCTTCCCAGTTCTGATATTCCTCCTCTTCTTCATCATCAGATGGAGGTCGTCGTGGCAGTCCTTGATTCAACAGACTCCTGGCAGGCGGCTCTTGTTCTTGTGGTCTCTGGGCTGTTGCATCATCATACAACTCTTCTTCCTCTTGTTCCGGTTCTTGTTCCGGCGGGCCAGCAGTGGTGGGCGGTGAGGCGGGTGGACTGGCTGGCGCTGGCTCTGTGTCTCGTGGTAGTTGGATCGGCTGTTTTCTTGTTTCCGCTACTGGTGGATTGGAAGCCTCCAGGAATGCTGGCTGCTTCAATCTCCTAAACACAACATTTTCACATTGCAGACAGAATGGCAAGACGCCGTTTCTACAGTTGTCTACGCCAAAAAGTCATACAAACTACAAAGTTCTTCAAAATGCTACTTAAATTAAATAGTGATTTTGTTACAAAATGAAATATAGCATGCAAATCTGCAAGTCGTTTATTAACAAACTTTACAAGATCCCACAATTAAATTCTAACAATTTTCAGAGATCTGGGACTGAGATATTTGTAATCCCGGAATCCTGAGGATTAGACTTACATATTAGTCGTTATTTTAGTATTTCTTATGGACTTGTTTGTAATTACTTTATACACAGGATGTAGTAGGCCCTATGAAAAGTAGGGCATATCCTAACTGCAGGGAGTGGCTGTGACTGTCCAAATACAACTTCAGTGCACACTGCACAGCAAAAAGTAGGACTCTGACACGCACAAAACATTTTATGTATTAGACAGCCGGAATTGCTATTTATATCATTTACCCTTGACAAAAGCGCTACTTTAACAAATTTTTTATAATCCCGAAATTATCCTGAATTCCAAATCCCAGAACTGCAATCACTATCTGCCACCTGACAAAGGTAAATGTGCCCTGACTCAACGCAGCCAGACAGATTGGTACTTAATTTACTTATCCCGAAAGGATGGAAGCCTGAGATGATCTTAGTTTATACCAGTGGTTTGTCTGTCTGCAGACCGTCATCCATCAAAGTTGTAACCATCTGATAGAGACCCAACCATGAGTTGAACCCACGACCTCACGATCGTAATTCTTCGTTAATGACCATTAATCTAATTATTTATTACACTGCATCATTTCAACTACTGACAGTAAATCAGGTGATGTAAACAATGAGTGTACCTCACGTAATTCTATCGTCTTGGCAATCATTGCGCCAACAATTATCAAATTTGGTTGAAATAAAACTAAGTTCTAACTAGAACAATTTTGCTAGCTATTTTGAAACACGGAGTGTAGGCTACCTAGCAGGGGCAGGTTCCCTGGCGGGTTCATCAAACTGAGAAGCTGGCTTTTGTTCAAAGACACCACGAGTTCCACTCCGGCTGGCGGCCAACGCCTTAGCCTCCTAAACCACATATCGGCAACATTACCATCATCATCATCACCATCATCATCATCATCATCAGTAGCAGCAGGAGCAATTCCACTGTTATTATATTAACATAAAGTACATGTCTCACAAGGCACCAAATAAAACTTGGCAGGGTCTACCTAATTCATAAACTTTCATAAGCTGTGAAAACTTGGAAAACACCAAACTTATGAAAGCTTGAATGTGGCCATAAGAAAAATGCACAAAAAACTTACGCAAGACTTACACACGACTAAGTTGCGAACTTAAAATGACCACAGAAAAATTCTCAGAAAGTTTCGTCAGTTAAGCCCCTGGCAGCTGGCTTCAATGTATTCAAATAAATACCATAAAATATATTCTGAAAAGAGAATCTTAGCCATCCACTCCATTAATAAGCAATTTTAAAACCTGACAAAGGTGTCCTCTAGTGGTACTTGGCTTACAAATCCTTATCAACCTCCAGCTTGCAAATCCACACAATATGGATGAGAGCTTATACCATACTACGCTTCTAGTAGGTTTTATAGATATTAATTGTAATTAATGTCAGTCATTATAATTTTATTACACCTATCAAACAGCTGACTGCTGGTAACTTGACTTTTATATCTGTTTGCGCTGAATATCATTTTAGCTGGTGAATGGTAATGCTTGCATTTTGATATATATCTCAGATTATCTTTACACTATAAATTTCAAAGAACATTATGCTTTGAATGAGCAACTTCAAAACAACTGAAAGTAATGATAGTCATAGAATGTGATGGAAATTTGTAAACATAGTAGCATTTAAAATGCAAAACAATGGCACAAACTCCAAAAACTGTCTAAAATGAATACAAAGTTGCTAAAAAAACTGTAACAAGCAAATATACTAAGCAAGCAAGCAGCAGCAGCATGCACTTTTACATGGCAAGAACACAAAATAACAAATTTCTGGCTACAAGACATCTTCTGGCAGAAAAAAAATTAACGAAAAGTAAAGCATCTTTACTCAAAAAGCTGCAAAATAGTTTTACTTAATGTTAAACTTGACTATTAGGTCAAACTGTGACGCATTGGCAGCAAAGACCTAGAAAGTAGGGCAACTGAATTATCACACTAACTCATTGCAGTGACAAATTAGGATCGACTAAAACACTAGTGCTAAAACTCTGTGATTTTCCAGACAAGAATAAATAAGTAAACAAATAATAACAATAACTCTGCAGCAGCAGTCATTTACATCAAGTGCTTAGTTTTCCAATCCTGCAGCCATGAGCTAGTCAACGAAAAACAACAACAACTACTACTACTGTGGGTCCGATCAACAAGCCAGATACTCAGTTTATCGAGGATTTGAGCCACAGGATTTCAACCACCTCTAATGAAGCCCATGAGGGCTTATTTCTGTCTCAGAGACTGTAGTCCTCAGGCAGCATTTCAGCACCAGCGATGTATCAGACCTCTGGTCATTCCAGTAGTTTTAAACGTTTAGCATAGTTATTAACCCCCGAGATGTTTTCTACCGAAGATACTAAAATAACATTAATAATGATAAAGTGGTAGATTATTTTGAAACAAACAGACCGCAGCACGGTCCTTTCTCATTTGATCTGAACGCCGAGCCCTTTCCTCTTCATCACGACGAGCATCCTTCGCATCCTGAATATTCATATTATAATAATCCATGTTGTACTAGTAACAGACGTAATAACAGTAATAAATTAGCATACATTATTGAGCCATAACACAGAACGTTGAGCCCTCTCTTCCTCATAATGATGAGCATTCTCCACATCCAAAATATTCATATTAATATTAACTCACTCAGGTTTAATAAAAACGAAAGCCGATGGCTAAAAGACATACAAACACAAAAGTAGCAACTACATATAGCTAACAGAGCATAACATGACATCACACATAATATACATGTACAAAATACGAAATAGTCCACACACAACGCTCATTTCAGTCTGGTTCACATCCACACAAATATTTCTAGATACATCAAAACAAAGCACACAATGTTATACAGTATGTTTGTATTTTAAGTTATTGGTATTTAGCCAGGGCAAAGTGGATAAAAAACCAATATTTCTCAGTTCTCGTCCATGGTATGGGATAGGCGGTATGTCGTCGGAGTCAAGAAATAGTATCTGAGTCTCGTCGTTGGGGAAGAGGGTCATGTAAATAACTGTCAGCATTTGTAACTGTGCGAAAAAAATTTTCTCCCCAAATCACATCTTCGTACAAAAAGGAGTTCAACCCCAGCATACGCACATGCAAAATCACATGGCATATCATATGCAATGGGATTTATGATTCTGAGGACCCTCTTCTGCAAAGATTCCAATTTTTGGGACTGAGCAACAGTTAGACCATGGTGCCAAATTGCACATACATATTCTAGGACAGGTCTGATTACCGTGAGATAAAAATACGATAGGTCATTCGAAGATAACTCAGCGGGTCTCAACTGTTTAAGGTAATACAGTCGTGGAGCAACTTTTGCACAAACAGTGTTTACATGCGCTTCCCAACTCAAATCGTCCAAGAAAGTAACTCTAAGTAGTTTGAAACTAGTAACACATTCGCTAACATCAGACTGTGACAGTCTCCTAAAAAGATTCCTGATACATTTTCAAGTATCTCCAACAATCCTGATTGATACATTAACAAATTATGGTACAAATAATTGCTACACAGACAGCATTTAATAGCACTTGTTACGGTAATAGTAGAAAGCTACATAGGAAAGCTATGCTCATCGCAACTCAAGCAAAGACATTATCAGCAGACCTTAGTTCTAGCTTATTCTACCAGCACCATGCTTTACTATCAGACAAGCTACTGCTATTACTACACTGTGTCCCTTAAAAAAGCTGTGTGTCAATGTTATTTTTCTTAACAGCTCCATGAAACATCGGCAAATTTTAATAATTTCTGGCACGCAACTCAACGAAAAAACTTGACATAAATAACAATGGTTTTGTCTGCCTCACATTAACACTGCTGCTACATTATCTCATCAATGCATACGGCCAAACTACAACTTCTGTGCTTCACAAAGCAGTGTAACAATGGCATTCAGGTAAAATGGGTCAAAAATAGAGCTATCAAATTAAAGCACAAATAAACACATTAATGTGTTAATAAATTAACCTGCGTTAAAATAATTAACGCACATAGGTAAATTTATGTTAATTTACTAAATTCCGTGAAACAAAAGTTCTAATATTCCGTTATTTGACAATCGAATGAATTCATGTAACTAAACTGTAGTTGTTGTTCTATCACTACTGTAAACAAATAATTATTTTGATGACAGCCTAATAGATTTCTACGCCAGCTATGATGGTAGTCATTGTTGATTATACGCTTAAAATGTGTTTTTAACTTTCTATATTCTACAGAGAGGGCTTCCCAAACGTCGTGGGGTCTGGGGTAACTAACCCCGTACTCTCCCTCTCGACGGGCCTGGGTACGTCAATAACACGGTAATTAATGCATTAAAAAATAATGCAGTGCGTTAATGCATTTAAAAAATTAATGCTTCGACACCTTAAGTCAAAACTAGTCATTTATGTTAAGTTTCTTTCTGACGTTGCATGCCAAAAATTACTAAAATTGACCAATGCTTCACAGAGTTATCCAAAAATAACACTGGCACAGTTTTTTAAGACACGGTGTAGTGGTGTACATAAACTAAAAAATCACAGCAGCAGCAGCAGCAGCAGACCCAATGAGCACTGTTTGAACTTGTGTCCTGAGTTGCAGCTTTCTTCTCCGCTTCTTTGATCTCGCGTATCTTCTTAATCCTCTCCGCTTCCCGCTGCTCCCGAACTTTTGCATCCTTCTCCTGCACCAGAAAAACCCAGATGCTGATTCAGATAAAAGTTGAAAAAGTTTAAATATGTTGTCTATAGTTCTCTATGGCAACATATTGCAGAGCTATGAAGCATCAGTTGCCATACGGGATCACACTGTTACCTGCCATCTAACAGAGATAAACATGCCCTAGGTCAGAAGCTGGTACTCGATTTACCTACCCCAGAGGGATAGAAGGCTGAGTTGACCTTCGTGTTGGTTATACACCATGATAGTTTACCAGTTCACATACACTCACCAATCCAAGCAGTAACTACTCGACTGTGACCCGGCCAGGAGTCAAACCCATGACCTCTGGATCATAAGTCCGACATCTTATTGTTACTCCACACATTCCCATAATCCTTTGAGAAAAAACAATTTTGGTCTCTTAACCATAATCACAAACATATGTAAAGTACACTGTGTTCAGAGAAAAAAACATCCACTCACGTTTTCTGTTATCTCTGTGAAAAATGCTTAGATTTGCACAAATATTTTCAGGGAATGTTTACTAGGAAACGAGTATTCCAAAACTGGAAAAGTTAGATATTCTTTGCTACCGGTGACGTCATGCTGACGTCATATTTCCATGTTTGTAAATTAAGGGTTTTACCACTGAAGACAGACATTTGACGAAACGTTAGAACACATCAATTGGTCATTGTGTTAATTGGCCCCAAAAATATGATAATTTGTCATGCAATTTTTCATTGTGAACTGTTTCCGTGGTTTATCTTCTTGGCTGAGGGCGAGATTATCAACTTCGTTGATGCTGGCAGGTGTATGCACACTGTGTCACTGCGTAGATGACCACTTGCCCGCTATCAGTTAAACAGCTTGAAACTGCGGGTCATGTCAATTATTTGTATTTAAAAGTTTCATTCCATCAATATTCCATTGTCTGTCCATTGTTCAGAAACATGTAGCACAAACTTGCGGCCATATAACGCTTGCTGACTCGCAAGCATTTCAGATGTCTGTCTTCAACGGCAAAATCATAACTTACAAACGTAGAAATATGACGTCAGCATGACGTCACCAGCAGCAAAGAATATTTAACTTTTTCACTGGTGGAATACTAGTTTCCTCCTAGACATTCGCTGAAAATTTTATAAAAATCTGAACATTTTCAACGTAGATATAAAAGGAAACGTGAGTGGGTGTTTTTTTTTAACACAGTGTATATTATGTAATACAGTATATTCTGTTTCATACAATATTAAAAAATCGAAACTCATCGTTTGCCATTTATCATGGCAACCGTGATAAACCAAATGCAGCTGCTACTGCAACTGAGTTTGTTAGTAAAGCTCTGGGCAGAAACCTTGTTTTTTTAAAAATGTTTTTTACCATGTGACAATTAACTCTGTATTGTCACTCCTGGTCTTATGACTTACTGTTTCATCTCTCATATATTGTACTTATCTGACACTTTACTAGTGTGATCGCAGAAATACACTGTGTCCCAAAAAACGTCCCACTTTTTTATTGTCCATATCTTTGCCAAATGTTAACTCATTTTCAAAATTATTTCACTGTCACATTCTATAGACAGTTAGCAATATTGAATATTGCACCACACCTGAACTGCATAGCTACACTACCTTGTGAAATATACTGTAAATGTAGGAAAACCGACAATAACAAGCTGCAAACATGTTGGTAAACAAAAGACACTTCAGACAAAAACCACAGTGAATGATCTGTACGATGCTGCACTGTGGTGTTAAATCCATCCCAATGGATATCTGGCGTGTTGATGGATGTGTTTGTTTCTGGCATTCCTGCCTTAGTGGGTCATTCACTGTGGTCACATTCTCTTCAGTACCAGCATGCTTTGGCCTGCCAATCTCATGCCTTTGGTCGTGCTTCTTTTTCCCCAAATCTTTGTTATTAGCATGCCCAGTTTTTCCCTTTTGCAGTTTGTCTTCAAAATCACTACCAGCATCGTTTGAAAACTGTATTTTTTAAACTGGTGTACATCGTTAATCAAAGCCTTGTCTCCATTGCTAAATGGCAAATTACAATGCCAGTATATCATTACTGCACTAAAAATTATTATTTATATTGTCCGCTTTTGTTTACAAACATCAGAAATGTATCTGGAACTAAGCGCAACTTAATTTCTGCATGAAAAATTGTTAAAAACATTTTCAGAATATAACTTTTGCATACGTATTATAGTGATTTTAGTGATTTTTGGCAATTTATGGTTTACATGGTAGTGTAGTGACACAGTTAAAGTGTGGTGGGATGTTTAATAATTACCTAATCGCTGATTGTCCAGAGAATGCACCAGTGAAAAAATTGTGAAAATTGGTTAATTTCTGGCGAAGTTACAGACAGTGACAAAGTGGGACGTTTTTTGGGACTGTTTATTATTTAGGCCACATTAGACTACTCTATGTCGATGACAATTATGCAGCCACAACGTAAAGAGTGAAATTAGAAATCTATGATAATGACGATGACGATAAAGGGGTTGTAGTTTACCTCTCGTGATTTAATCTCCTGGTCCAGCTTCTGTCGTTCTTGCTGTTGCCTTTGTTTATCTGCCGCTCGTCTTTGTCGCTCTTCTTGCTGTCAAACCAGTCGGACATCAGTCAGTCGCAGTGTAGTATGGGCTGCAGTTCTAGTGTATTACAGTACACAAGAAGCCCAGCTGTTGCTAGGGTGAGCAATCTGTACTGCCTATGTCAGAAGGCCAGCGTCAGACTTCTAGTTGCAAAGAGAAAGCGATTTCCCAGGTGACTATAGTTCCACACATGCTGTGTTAATGCTGCTACTGAACGCTACGATCAACGCTATGATATGGTATGGCGCACCTGGGTGTTGGATGCAGGCATAAACTTTGCGTTGAAAATTGCAGCCAAAAAGCAGCAGATAACAACATGGTTACTATTGACAACATCACTCATCGCCCTATCCAATGGTACCATTGCTAACCCCCTATGATGTATGGTTTAGCCATAACACAGGCATTATGGACAGATGAACAACAGACAGCACAACGTTGTTCCGTAGACACGACTGTAAGTAGTCGGTCAACAATGTAAAGTAGGCTGTGCCCCAGACAAAACATAAATAGGGTGTTCATCTCCCTTTCTATGGCCACTGAGCCTGTAAATAAACAAACCACAAAGTGCATGTTGCATGGCCACTGGCCAGTGACCTGACATACGGTTGTTTTCCTAGCCGTTATAGTTGTTCTTCAGGTACAAATGTTCTATAAACAAACAGCTATTTCCTCTTTTTATTATATTTCTTAGACACCTTATAAAGCTCAAGGAAACTGTCTTAAAACTCTCTGTTGAACCAAATTAGATCATTCATCGTAAGATTTCCTGACCTCATTCTTTTCCCAGAATTTCTCCCTGATGTCCGGTTTGATCTCGATCTGAGGTTTGACTTTCTGATAGACGGAACCCTACAACGACAATGATCACACATTTATGCACCGTAAGGCAAACTACAGATCATAGTAATATGAGAAAAACACACAATTAGATAAGTTAGACTAACCAAAACTAAATTTACTAGAAATTTGGGGCAAAGTCCAACGTGAGTCCGCCCGGCGCCCTAAGTCCGATTGGGGGAAATTAGGGGGGGGGTAAAATTTTCTTGGCACCAAAGTCACGTGGTCCGAACTCAAATGCATTGGCATACGCCGAACGCGCATTGTCGACTTATGGTAGGTCAACATGAACGCTTATAACTTTGTTCGTACTGGACGGAATTTCACAAATTTTTTTTGTTCAACGCCGAAAGAATCCTACTTGTCAATGCCATTTAGATTTTGGTGCTATCTTTATCGGTTCTAGAGATATTTGCGCTCAAACTAGAAAGTTGTCGTAAAACGTACTAAATTTTGGACATTTCTTGCCCTCCCAAATTTTAAGGGGGGCAGTGCCCCCAAAAGTTGTACTTGCGTTAACACCCCAACCTAGAGACACGTCAAGTGCCAAAGTTTCGTCGGGCTACACCCCCTAACTCCGAAGTTATAAGCGCTCCTTTATTGCATTTTAAACCAATTTTTAACCCCCTTTAAAAAAATTGTAAGGGGAGCCCCCGTCCCCGGTGGGAGGTGCGTTAGTAAGACTTGGTCATTCTCTAGTGCGTGTAAAAATTTGGGGGCGCAGCACCCCCTAGGGGCCGAAATATAGTCTTCCAAAATATGCGCTTTCGGTGGGTACAATTCCACATCTAGATCTCCAAGGTTACTGGACCAAACTTCACCGGACTTGTTTCGCCTAACGCGGGAGGAATCCCAATAAAAAACATATTTATCCGATTTTGAATATCTTCATCCATTTCAGAGATATTCGCTGCTGAACTTCAAAGTCGTCCGAAATCGGGCTAAATTTCGCATGTTTTTGGCCCCAGAAATTTTTTTGGGGTGTGTCCCCCAAAATTTTGGACCGGCATTATAAAATTCAGTCTAGTACTGACCACCGCGCAAAATTTCACGCCGGTCAGCCCACGCATCTCGGAGATCTCGCGTTGACAAAATAAAAAAAACATCACGGGTAAAACTTAAGTCCGCTCCGCGAGCTATCGCTTCCGGGCGGACTAAAAAACAACACCATGGACTCTGATGCCAAGTAATTTTATACAGCGATACATAAAGTGCAGCCTATTAAACTAACACTATACAAGTAAAAATCTCGACACCATGCTTTATACAAAAAAACTTTAGATTACAGATGCTGATCATAAGTCATTTTTAATCAGCCAATTATAATCGAATATTAATCCATTTAAAAAATATTAATCTATCAATTTCTTTATGATTGATCAATTAATAAATCGCTAATTTTCACAGCCTTGAAAAAATACTAAACTAGAAATTTGGGGCAAAGCCAAACGTGAGTCCGCCCGGCGTCCTAAGTCCGACTGGGGGAAATTAGGGGGGGGGTAAAATTTCCCCGGCATCAAAGTCACGTGGCCCGAACTCAAATGCATTGGTATACGCCGAACGCGCATTGTCGACTTGTGGTAGGTCAACATGAGCGCTTATAACTTTGTTTGTAGTGAACCGAATTTCCCAAATATTTTTTTTGTTCAACGCACAAAATATCGTGCTCGTCAACGCTGTTTAGATTTTGTCGCTATCTTCATCGCTTCCAGAGATATTTGTGCTCAAACTCGAAAGTTGTCGTAAATCGCACCAATTTTTGCACGTTTTTTGCCCTCCCAAATTTTAAGGGGAGCGGTGCCCCCAAAAGTTGTACTTGCGTTAACACCCCCACCTAGAGACACGTCAAGTGCCAAAGTTTCGTCGGGCTACACCCCCTAACTCCAAAGTTATAAGCACTCCTTTATTGCATTTTAAGCCAATTTTTGACCCCCCTTTGAAAAATGTTGTAAGAAGGGACCCCGTCCCCAGTGGGGGGTGCGCTAGTAAGACTTGGTCATTCTCTAGCGCGTGTAAAAATTTGGGGGCGTAGCACCCCCTAGGGGCCGAAATATGGCTTTCTGAAAAATTTAATTTTGGTGGGTAAACATTTGCCGCGTAATCTCTAATGTTAGTGGACTGAAGTTTACACAATTTTTTTTATTCAACGCGGAATTAACTGTATTTGATAACGCCGTTTACCGCTTGTCGATATCCCTATGCAGTTCAGAGATATTTGCGCTCAAAGTCGAAAGTTGCCGTTAAACGTACTAAATTTTGCACGTTTTTTGCACTCTCAAATTTTAAGGGGGCAGTGCCGCCTAAAAGTTGTACCCGCGTTATCACCCCCATCTAGCAGCACGTCACGTGGCAAAGTCTCATGAAGCTACTCCCTTTGGCTCCAAAGATCCTTCGTCTAATACGCTACATTTTAAGCCAA
>Ga0056128_1005251_pt1 | contig 16279 bp, 10 predicted proteins | sample WorMetLIZISLAND2_FD_71113 | JGI IMG/M metagenome (GOLD analysis project Ga0056128, IMG submission 71113) | Marine gutless worms symbiont microbial communities from Max Planck institute for Marine Microbiology, Germany - Olavius geniculatus... ... | reverse complement strand
CATTTCATTTTTCTTTTAAACAATTCAGTTCTTTTTAGTTTATGTGCTAGATTAAACTGACAGTGTGTTTGTCAGTTTTTGAGTGCAAATTTTTCATTGTATTGTATTGTATTGTATTAAACGTTTAGTATGAAATGACGGGGATTTGAAATAATAATTACGTACAGAAATCGAATTGTTACTGTCAAAATTGACGACAAACTAGTTGATTTTTCATAGGGCCTAGACTTACTTATATACGTAGATGTGTGATGACAAAAATTCGATGACTATGATTAAGTCGTATCTTTCAAGCACTTGAGTTGAGTTTAGTTAACATGTCGAGTAAACAAAGGTCGTCACGTTTTCATGCATTATTTAAAAACGTTTTTTACTTTTTCCAAAACGCTTTTCAGCTTTTAATTTTTCTGATGTTTATTACATTTGTGCAGCCGGCACCCGACTGTCAACGATGTTGACGGAAGAGAAGCGAGATGCAGAGTCTAAGAATGAAGAGAACGATGGGGAAGAGGACGATGAGGGTGAATGGGAGGAATTCGAGGCTCCGGTGCCGCCTGACGGTGGTTGGGGCTGGGTTGTTCTAATCTCGTCGTTTCTGTCCAATGTGATCGTCGACGGCGTCTGCTACACCTACAGCATCTTCTTCAACGAGCTTCTTGACTACTTCGGCGCCGGTCGCGGCAAAACGGCGCTCGTCGGCGCTCTGCTGCCAGCGTGCTACCTGCTCGTCGGTAGGCCTACGCCAGTTTCAGTTTCCAATTAACACAATTTTGTTGAGCAAAATAATGATGATGAACTATCGAGTTATTGCCGTAGTGAGCCTAATCGACTGCACATTTTCGCACGTTTGGTTTATCCTATTTATCACTCTGTCTCTATTGACACTTTTTGCTCCTAGTTAAAACACATCGTTCGCTCGATCTTTACTAACCTTGACGCTACAGGGCTTGAAAACTTTTTGTGACTCTGCGCTATGCAAATTTACCGTGTGCGATTGTGTACGATATTGCTGGTGGGTAGCAGACGATTTGTACCAGGCCTTTGTTCTATGGAATTTGACGTTTTGTACTACGACGCGAGAGTCACTGAGCGAAGCGGCTTGTTAATGGCTACCTGGCGGTTAGTAACGTTGTAGTCGTAACCGGGCTTACGAAAACATTTAATACACTGGTGGCAAAATGTTGCTTTTTGACCTTGACTGTGTTTATTTTTTCTATTTTGATATTTTGTCCAAGTGTTTTTCTGAGTAGACATGTAAGAAGGAGCTGTAGTTTAAAACATGCTCTTTTCACGACGTGTCTCTCCCGGCCCACTGCCCGCTCTCACCCCGCGCCGTGGTACAAATCATCATACAATCCAAATCGTCATAACCATTGCTGTTGCTGTGTTGTTAGGTCCGCTGGTGAGCGCGATGGCGAACAAGCTCGGCATTCGTGAAGTGACGATCATCGGCAGTGTCGTGGCTTCTGCGTTCTTTGTTATCAGCAGCTTCTCCGCCAACATAGACATGATGCTCGTCACCTACGGCATCATGGGAGGTGCGTTCTCTCAACTTCTCTCATCAGTTTTTTAATCGAGTGTCAGCGCAAAATGCACGATAGGCTTAAACAGTGAAGTAATAAATCACATTAAGATGTATTTAATGAAAATTGCAACGTATGCGCCCGATCGGCCAATTGTGCTATTATTAGTCGCAATGCAATCAAGATGGGAGATACTGAGAGGTTCACGACGTACGAATGTTTAATAATTAATATCCAGTGACGTAGCCTGAAATTGAAGTTTGGTCCGAGTTCAGGGGCTTTAGTTGAGCCAATCCCTATTAAACAGTTTCTGGCTCCGGGTTTGAGCATAACGAAATCACATGGTTGTAGTAGGCCTAAGTCGTTATTATATAAAACCTATTAAATCTGCTGCTTATCACACAGGTGCGGGGTTCGGTCTGATGTACTTGCCGTCTATCGTGATGGTCGGTTATTACTTTGACAAGAAGCGAGCGCTGGCGACGGGCATATCTGTCTGTGGCGCCGGCATCGGTACGTTCATTTTCGCGCCTCTCGGCTCTTTCCTCGTCGAAACGTTCAGCTGGAAGGGCGCAAACATCGTCATCGGCGGTATCATTCTCAACGGAATCGTCTTCGGACTCACGTATCGACCGCTAGTGGTAGGGGGACCGTCACGCTTATCTAACTTACTTTTAACTTATTTCGGTTTACTTAAAGCCATGGCGAAGTTGATGTATTATAGCGCTCCGGCAGCTACAACTTCGCGATTCCAAATCCGGCTTCTCCAGAGTGTTCTGTCTTGAGCAATTCTGGTGGCCTCCGGTAGGTACAGAAAGATCATAATGTACGTAGTCTCACATTGCTGGAAAACTGTTGAAAAATTGTGTCCGAAATTTTTGGTGTGAAATTGCAAAAATTTTAGTTAAAGACCTCCAATTTCTGCAAAAAAAATTAAGGCTAATTGACATTTTGAGCAATTGTAACCGTTTTTGTCACAAATTGCAGCTATATGTCAAAATTCTGTCGGAATCTTTCTGCAGCGCCTACTTTTTTGACGCATGACGCCGCTGAGGTATAGGTAAATCGAGTACCCTTGCGGGATGCTTTTACCTGTGTCGGGTGGCAGGTTACAACGTATGGCAGGTGACGCTCCTTAGCTCTAAAGTGTGTTTTCATAAAGAGCTACATGCATACGTTTAACTTTTTAACCTGCAGCGCTTCGACGTAGCTGGGGGCGTGTGTGCGTGTAGCCGGTACGACAAAGGCGGCGGGTGGCCAGCAAGCCTGGTACGACCATCATGAGCAAGATAGCTGCCGAAAAGCGCACTCGAACCTACTCGATAGATGACCACACGTACGTCGCTGAGAACGGGCATCACCCTGACGCCGAGACGGCACCCAGCGCTAGCTTGCAGGTTCCGGAGGCGATAGCACTGACCAAGACCAGCCAGTCTTCTCTGCACAAGAAGTTCCTCGACGTCGAAGGTGCTGCGGGGACGCGATCTCTAAGCGCCAGTCAGCGCAGCATCGCCCGCCGTAACGCCGCCAACCCCTTCGCCAGGGCCGTGAGTTCATCTCTTATCATTTATAAATGTACAAAAAATCTGTTTATACATTTGTTAACGGCAACATTGAAGAACTTGCGCATCGAAAACAGCAAAAATCACAAAAGGTGATATTGACCGCATCACACTGACTGGTTTTTTTGACGCAGATACTGCATACTCCGTTACAGACATAAGCAGTTGTGGTTATTGCAGTTGCCCAGCAACAAGAATAAGCCTACAGATACGAGACAATTAGCGAACTTAAGTTGACTTTGTTTTACATGAATACAATGTGCATCAAAAACACTGCATCAAACTTTTGACCATCCTTACTAGTGTAAATATTGATTGATTTTCAAAATTCTTTCATTCGCTGGCACATTAATTTTCACAAATTGTTTTGACTGCATGACCATGCGTTATGTCTGAAAGAGGGGCAAGTGCTCTTCCCCGCTCCCCAATTTTGAGCTGTAGGAAAATTATCCGAAAATTTTTATCTTTTCAAATTCTTTTCGTCTAAAATGCAAAATGTGGGCTAAAACGCCCACATTTTAGGGGAAACTTAAAGCAAGATTGAAATTTTCAGCACCCATAATCGTCTTTGTGCGAAATTTGCAGCTTTCTGTCCTGACTACTTTTTTAACCCGCGACGCCGCAGTGCATGATTAGATACATTATTTGCTTCTGTGTAATTACATACTCGTACCGTCGTGCGTACGTTTACAGGACGTGCTGTACACGGGCAGCCTGACAAACACAGCTGAGTACAAGTCGGCGGGAGACATGAAGTCGTACGTGAGCAGTATGATCAGCATGGCTGCGGTGCAGGAAGACGACAATGCACCCGTCAAGCCTGACGAGTCGTGTCTGTTGGCAGTCAAGCGCGCTGTTTCTGGCATGTTTGATTTCTCCCTGCTCAGGACCGTCGCCTTCGTTCCTATACTGGCGTCTGGCGTCGTCGGCTTCTTCGGTCTGTTAATCACTATAGCCACGTCAGGTTTTCGCTATTGCGTCAATCACAGGCTGAACGGTAGTTTAAGCCCTGTGTTAACGGCGACTTCTTTTTCCTACGGGGAAACCAAAAATTCGACCCCTACAGAATCAGAACCCCTGACCCGATTGAGATAAAATTTGGCAAGAGTATAAAAACAAATTTTTTGCTTTGTAGTAATTATGGATGTTCTACTGTACTTGCAGCGCTAACATTAACGTTATTGTTGGACTGACGAAATGCAGTGTAATACCCCGTTTACACGATCAAGCTGGCTCAACGAGCTGGCTATATGATAGCTGGACGAGCCAGCTCGATGTCTGCTCGATCGTGTAAACGGGGTATAACTGATGCATGTGAATTCGTGATGTGTGGCTGAAGGTCTGTTCACGCCGTACGTGTACGTAACTCAGAAGATGATCAATGAATTAAACGTAGAGCCGGCCAAGGCCAGTCTTTTTCTGTCCGTGCTCGGCGCCTGTAGTACCGTATCTAGGATCGTCACCGGTATGCTGGCTGACATGCCCAAGATCGATTGTCTCGTTCTTCACAATGGAGCGGCCATCATCGCCGGCATCGCCACGTGCTTCGTACCGCTGCTCAATAACTACGCAGTGCTCTTAGTCTACGGCGGCGTCTTCGGAGTTTTTACCGGTAATTCTGTATACCAATGACCTGCAAATGATGTGATGTAGGCCTAATACTGCGGTCATTGTGTTATGCGGCCATGCTAATAAGTTGCGATTACGGGTTTTGCGCACCCGTCCGTCTGTCGCTGTTTGTCCCATGCGGGGCTCCTAACACTCGAACACAAAAAAGTGTACAGACAAACCAAAACTAGTCTCAAGGTTTTCCATGGCAGGCGTAACGGATGTGCCGATTTTTAGCTTGAAAGATTAAAGGTCAGGCTAAATTAGGTTAGGGTTGGGGCCCGGAGCTGCGCAATTACAATGTACACGCTATGTAGCAAAATCGGGAAACGGACAATCGCCCGCACGGACACTCGCCCGCACGGACGTTCGACGGCACGGACATCCGCCCGCACGGCCAGTTGCCCGTATGAACTATGGCCTGCTACCGCCGGGGAAGACGCAGAATAGGGCAATAGCCCGTAAGGCGTAGACACACCACCGCATGGCTCGCGTTATTTATTGTGAACTGAACTCACTCTTCTCACAGAACCTATATGAAATACGCAAAAATGCATTAACTTAATAGTTTTTTTAAAGCATAATGACGAAGTATGTTTGTTGCGTTGTCGTACAGTAATCCTATTAATATTTTAACACAGTATTTAAGAAAATATTGTCTTAATCGACTAACTGACGTATGCGTAAGCAAAGTACATGAATTTTTATCTACGGAAAAGACGATTTTTACAGTAAATTCATAGCAAAAAAATTATAGGCTACTACGAAAAAAATGCAAACTACAGTCTACTTAGCCAATATACAGTGTAAGTTTATCGTGCGTGTACGTAGCCGCGTTGATTTATAGCACCACGCGCGCCACACGTATGTATTACATGACGGGTAACTTGAATAGAGAATTTCCACAGAATAATTATTCAGAATGACCACTTCTAAGAAGTAAACTCTGACAAAATGTCAAATTCTAAGGCGGCTAGACCTTGCAAAAACCTAGACTACGAAGTCGGTTGTCTGCGGGGCGGGCGTCTGTCTGCCGTGACACCAATTGCCGCTAATTGTTCTACATGCGTTTGTTTGCCCCTGCAGTAGCAGGCCATAGTTCATACGGGAATATGTCCGTGCGGGCTTATGTCCGTGTGGGCGATTGTCCGACAGCCTCTAAATCAACGGCCCCATAATATGTCAGCATTGGTCCGATATGTTTTTCTCGTAAAAATGCTGTCGTGAAGCAGATAAAGTAGGCTATACTGTAATTCATGTTTTCGTCTTTTAAGTTGTAACTGTAAAAGACAAACTTGACACTATAATGTCCTGTGCCACTAGAACTTCATATTGAGCAGTAACCTAACCAGTGTCAAGCAAACATTTGAATTTTTTTATTTGCATAAGAGACTTATCTCGAAACATCTTGGATGCGCTAAGATAAAAAAATACCACAGTATGTGTTTGAGAAACGAGTGCTCTGCTAACTGTTTGAACTGCGTGTGAAATGTGTCTGCGTATGACAGCTACGTTCATCACCCTACGATCAATCGTATTAGTCGAAATTCTCGGCATTCAAAAATTAACGAACGCCTTTGGACTGACGGTTCTGTTCCAAGGCATCGCAGTCTTACTCGGCTCACCTATTTCAGGTGATTTGCTTTCCTATGACCTCACTAATCTGTACCATTCACTCTCGCGCTCTTTCCCTCTTCCCGTTTGTCTCTGTTTTACTGTCTGTTTTGTCATTTTATGCAGCTATTTCCGAATAAAGCATTGTAACTTAATTCCACAATCTACCAACGTGTGTTATAGACTACTTTTTGCATCCTAGTTGATATAGCTAAATCACAGGACCAAATCACAGTTGGCTTGTCGAGTAAAGCGTGTTCGCTTGAACACCGCCCTTGTGATCGTCGATTCGTCATCGACGATAATTTCGTGCTTCGAAAGTCGGAGAACATTAAAAAGTCTTGCGACAAGCAACGCGGTGACTCAATGTTTTAGTACTTTGTAGCATAAATGTATTTGGATTGAACAAGACTGACTCATGGATGGACTGATTGAGTTATTAATTGATTGGCTGTGTATTTAGGCGCAATCCTGGATGCGACGGGGTCGTATATCTATCCGTTCCTGGTGTCTGGAACCAGCTTCGCTCTGGCTGGGCTTGTCTGTCTACCAGTGCGCCGCATCGCCCACTGGGAGGAACAGCGAGCAGCCAGGAAGACGCAACACACTGCTTAGTCTATAGGCCTGTATGAGACTTACAACCCGCAGACCGGGAAACGACCAAGGGCGTTTGTCTCCCCTTTAAGCGCCATCAGACAGGTAGATCTAGGTAAAAGTCCAAGGAATAGAAAGAAAAAAAGAAAAGACAAAGGAAAAAAGGAGAAGAGGCGAGAGGAATGGAGGAAAGGAAGGAAGGACATCAAACTTGTTGCAATGGCTTAAAGCTCCAGTGGTGCCTGTGGTGAAGTCACATACGTCGCCAATGTTTGGGACACTCGGGGCCTGAAACCGCATTTGGTAGCAAGAGACAGAGAAAGTTTATATAATTTGGGTCCTAAAGTATATGAATATTTCTCTCAATTGGCTTAAAATATTCTCTAAGTTTTTTTTTACTTTGCTTCAAGGTTAGGTCTATAACTTAGTGTTGATGCCCTTACCTAGGAGGCTAGGACGCTCGAATACTCGATTCAGCGAACACACCGTTTCAAAAGCACTTTTAAAATGCTTTCATGCGAAAAAAATAATCATTGCAAGTTAGCTGTTCTGGACGAAGATACGCTCACTTATTTTTGCCAAATTATCTAATTTGTTTAATGTAGGCCTATGAAATTACGCCGCTCAGTTTACAGACATAGACTCACGACGATGTCGGAACTTGCGTGTAGGTTTCAGAGAAAAATGTAGAAACTAATTAGGTTGTTCTAAGTGAGAGGACATTCAGCTTGCCCGCTGTGATCAGGATTTCCTCGGGGTGCTCGTCGTACCGCCGCAGAGCCACGGCACCATTCGGTGCTCGTATATACCGGCTAAAGCCGTCTAAGACGGCCGCCGGATAAATAACCGGCTCGGGTAGGACCAGATATTTATCCTATCGCCGTATGAATAGCCGCTAGGCTATTTATACGGCTGCTGGATAAATATCCTGTGTCTTATTTTATTTTATTTTATCACACTTGTGCGAGTACTCTATCAGATTGTTTACTCCGGCCGGTGCGCTAATATTCTATTCGCTATTAATTCAGCGCAAGCAGTGACATCGTACGTTACGATGACATGCAGATTTAATATTGTCTATAAAATGTTAGTTTTCATCCGATGTTTCAAGTTAATTGTAGGCTAATTACAAATGTTATATATATAGACTTTCTATTCAACGTCGTGATTATTACATGCATCTCGCAATGACTAATGTGTGTTATGTGTGTTTCTAACAGTGAATTCATAGATTAATATTTACAATTTTAATCTTTAAGTGCGATTAGCTCTGTAATAGTTTTATCCAACGTTAGCCGAAACTTTAAAGCGGTGTGTTTTACAAGAAAGTTGCACGTTTTAGAACTGGTTACAATTCCGTGTTTCGAACAAGATTTATCGTTTTATAAAACAATAATAATTGATTATTCTGTCGAATTATGCCCCGGAATTCGACAACCGCCACAAAATTAGTTATTTTCTTCGTTTGCTATATGAACTGGTTTTGTGCGTGTCTACGTAACACGAGTGAAAGATGTAAAATAGGTTTGAAGGAAAACACTAAAATCGAGCTCTATAGACGCTTCTATAGGAAGCAAAAACTACGACTCCCGAAATATCTGCGGGTGGGTCGCAACGTAGGCTATTTTGCTCCCTCAGAACTGATTTGTATGCTACGTGATGTAAAATGGAAGTTAATGAGATTTTTAAACACGGTAACTTCTACCGTAAGCTTATTTGTTATCGGATAATTTGTGTGTTCCAATGCAACACGTGGCAAGTAGAAATGGCAATGACTTGAAGAAATTGCTGTATATTTTTTCGGATTACGTGCAGCGATACAGTAGCAATACAGCTCTACATGTATTTTTTGCCTTTTCAGTGCACCTTTTATTTTGTTCACTGGATGGTGATAGTATTTTTATATAAACGTTATGGCGTACTGTAACTGTTGTCCATTCTCGGTGTATTGTGTTCATTCGTGATGTTGATGAAAGAAATTGTTACAAATAAACGATATGCATTTAACTGTCTGTTACTACTTTGATAGTAAGTCTAATTTGTAAAGAATATATCAGTACAAACAGTTGTGTAGTAGTCTACGGTAGTAAGATATAATTGCGAAACACCAAAACCTAGAAAATTAGTGATGTTACTTTTGCTGCGCAAGCGATTCCGACTATTCCTACACATTTTCCTTACCGCGGTCTGTCTGTCTGTCGTCTGTTACATTTCGTTTGTGCACCCAAAGTTAATTATACCGTTTGACAGATTTAAATGCCATTTGGCAGGTACAATCGTGGGGTCCAATGATACATTGTTTTAGATGGGGTCTCTGAACCCCCAGGGGCTCAGTATTTGTTGATTTTCTGTTTCTTTCGCTGTGTGTGGTGTACACATCATCAACTTTACACAACGATGTAAATTTTCTTACAGAAATATTTGGTGTTGTATTTTTTCCAATTTATGTGAACTGACGCAGCACCGAGTATGGCAGTTAGTTAGGCTATATAATTAGCTTAGTTGCAACGCTACATCACACCAGACACAACACCTTAACTTCGTTTTTAACGTAAATTACCAAGTTTCGCAACTTCGTAAGTTTTTCAAATATTGTCCGATTGTCTGCGCTCTTTCACTGATCATTTGGCAGTGAATTTAAGCCTACAATAAAATGACGTGATTAGGCCTATACTGAGTAGCAGTGAGTATGTGAAAAGTGCAGCTACCGGTAGACTCATCGGACTTTTTCTAGGTCTATTATAATAAATATTGCATATTCTTTTGTTTTTTTTGACAATAGATGTCATTCATTAACTGTCTTTGCAAGTAAGTTAATTTATATAGCGCACATGTCGGCGAGAAACTCTTTGCAATATTTCTGTAGAATTTTAAGACAAAAATTGATGTTTTCGCGCGATGTGGTCGTCGTGGAAATCGTCTCAGCAGCCAATGTCTGGTCCATCTAATAATTACAAGGCGTCCAGTCATTTTATTACTGCCAGCGAAAGCGACGGCAGTGTTGTTTTCAGCATTGTCGCCGTCGCCAATTTTCACTATGAACACGACAACTCATGAAAGACTGCATAGCTTGATAAAATTCCGCCTTTAATAGCCTATTAAATATCAAGGTCAATATCAAACATCAAAGGTCAAAGTCACAGAGGTTTTTCTGTTTAATGTGTGCGTGACACTATTTGCACCAGTTGGGACGGATTCAAAAATGTCATTTTCTAGATGTATGTACTGTCATTGTTTCGATCGCGCCACTTCAAGCCTGCGGAAGCGACTGGTGCACCCGCGGGCAGTACTTAGCGTTGAGCAAGGCTTGACGATCTTGTTTCTTTGCATCTCATCGTACATGTGCGAGGGTCCTTAGACCGAAATTCGCGAGCTTCTGGATGTGCCAAGACGTTCGATACGCTTCTCAACGTCGACCGTGTTAACTGACCTTGTGGCCTGAGTGAAGGTCACATAGGCCTAACAATGTCGTCGCCAAGAAGCATTGCGAAAGTCGGCAGATTTTACGCTGCACTAATTCAAAATTCGTCTACTGTTATCGTTCTTATTATCATTAGGCCTAAGGGAAAGCAAAGTCGATAAGTTAGACTACGCGGCGTGCATGCACAATATGAACGGAGGCGACGTGGCGCGAATCCAACTGACCTCGACGAATGTAATTCTAACGCAAACATTTTGCCAAACACAAGTAGCAGTAGCTTAATTAAGCAGTGTAAGATATGCACGCTGACAACGAAAAAAACTTTGCAAACAACAGAAACAAAGCAACAATTTCTCACAGCAAAATAAGCCAAGCTGGACAAAACCGGCAGCGCACGGAACATTAACGAATAAACCGATTTATTTCCATAATTAATCACAAATGCATCAACAATACAGCACCACACTTTGGACAGACGATCAATGGACGAAAATAGCAGTGAAACAGCGATGATTTTTGGATATAGAAGAGTATTTAGGGGCCCGTGTGACTGAACCCTGAAAGTTAAAAAGACAAAACATTAGTCACTCATAATAGCGAGTATGATAGCATGACAGGTCATTTTGGGGACGACCTTTCCAGGCAGGATTGCACATTCACATAATAACAGAACAAAAAGTTTAACTTTTACAGAAAGTTTAACCTTTATGAAACACAAAACACAAAAAACGGCCTAAACCTAAAATTCTAAGAACTGCCGATTATAATCGTGCATATGTAATGGTAATGGCAGTTCTAATAATCTTCCCCGTTATCCTCCAGACAGTCATCAATCTCATAATGCTGTCTATTGGAGGGTAGGGGGAGAGTATGACAGTCCTAACGTAAAAAATTCTGCTATACAGGTATGAGGCCTATATCTGGCCCCCTTTTCCACATTCTAAATACGCCCCTGGGAGTTAACATAACACAGACTACAGCGACGGCCATACGGGACCACACAAGTGATACTTGCCAGCCTGCCACCAATCACAGGTGTATATGAAACACAACCGCTGCAGGCCTATCAGTCGCGTGACAATTAGCTCGCCTGATACATCATAACCCTATCCTACGTCTACCAACTTATGATCACAATTCAACTACTATACACGAAAGTATATACTGGAGTGCATAGATTAATGAAAACTATAATAAAAAATATTATTTAATTCACTGCTCAATCATTCTCTTTGACAGCTGATGACGTCTGATTAGCATAACTTTATCTGGTATCTTCAGAAGTTTCTGTTGCTTGTTTTGTAAGACGCCACATTCATTTTCCATCCAATATTCTGAATTGTACAAACGTGTATGGCTGGTCCAGGACTGAGAATCAGCAACCAGGTAACCTGCTCAGTGCGCAAACATTTCTCCCAAAGTGAACTTATGGAATACCTGGCTTAACCTAGAGTAATTTTCTCTATAGGCCTAAGCTGTCTTGCTAACAAAAACTGAAAGTGGCACCTACAATAATTGTGGTAAAATTGCAATAACCTGTATGTACATTTGCCACACAAAGCAAAACAGTTATACAACACAGCAGGCTTGCAACAGTGAAAAATCCAGCAGCAATATCATACATATTACACTACTTGATTATAGAGTTATTACAAAACTACTGCACGGCTCCATAAAACAAATAAGCAGTTCAGTATAGCAAAAATACAACACAAGTGTATTTGGTAAATATGCAACGTAGCAGAATGACTCAAATGCATGCTATTGCATTCAACGCAATGGCAAAGCAACAGTTTAAGCAATAAATCAGGGATGTGCTAAATTTCAGTTAACAAAATCCGAACTGAGTTAAAGTTGCATCTAAGATCGGTCTGCAATCTGCAATCACAGTGCAGTACTGGAAGAGAATTATGACATTTAAAAAAATAATTTTTTACAATTCACCTTCTACAACACATCATAAAGTTTTATTCACATAACAAAAAAGTGTTAACAAACAGTATACATGGCATACAACACTTGATAAAAATTATCAGGCACTTGCTACGTGTAATTAGATTAGCTGTGGCATCTAAGCAAGTAGGGATAATATTCTGCTCAAAACACAGCCCTAACTTGTCATGTTGGAGACCAGTCTTTGCAAGGAGTCAACAAGGCTCACTATGAAACAAACAAACTGGCTATTTTAAAAAAAAAACAACGCAAAAATACATGTGACTCTGCTTACTGTTGTGCAAAATTACGGTGGACACAGAATGGTTGTGACCATAACTATCTTCCTTCATCCAAACAATCAATGTCTATCAGAGAGAAGGTGGAACAGATTAACAAGAAATATTACATCAGCCTTATCCCTAAATCTTTGGAGAGTCTTCTGGAGTCTTCGCTGGAGCTCTGGCTGATCAACAAATTCAATTATATGTTGAGAACTCTATGACAAAACCTGAAGTAAGTACAAGTACACCTAGTTCGTTACTTAGCGATTGCAGAAAAAATTTAGCACTTTTTAAAACTTTGAAACAACGAAACAATCCAAACGAAAAGATGACAGCAACATTCCATTACACTCTACTTACATGGAAAGTTTTGACTTAAGATCTATTGTACTTCCTGAGATATTGTTAGACGACAGAAACTCTACAACAGGATCACCACACAAATTGACAAAAGTCAAAAACACTTCATATGTGTTATAGACCATAATAAATAACCATCTTCACACCAAAATTATATGTCAGTGTAGCAGACAATAAATTGCCACAAAAACAAGAGACCACAAATTTCAGTTTTCCTTCAACTGGCCTAATGTGCATGCTAGTTGTAAGTACTGGTAGACCACATCTCCCAGAGCTTTATACTTTCTATAGCCCAAGTTCCATTACGCCGACTTTGCGACAAAGTCCGCGACAAGTTCCCGACAAAGTTGCGGACACAAATCATGAAAGTCCGTGACACAAATCACATCGCCGACTTACATGATTTGTGTCCACAACTTTGTCAGGAACTTGTCTCGGACTATGTCGTGGACTTTCCCCATGCATTGTAACAGACTAAATTCCATTAGAGAGACGCAAACGGGTTAGTCGCGTACTTGCCATGGACTTTGTCGCAAACATCTCGACATGTCAAGATGGTTTGTGTCTGCGACTTTCCCCACGAGGAATTTTCGATGAAAGTCGACGTAATGGAATTTGGGCTTATAGAAACTGTTGGTGACTACTGGAATTTCTATAGGCTAATGCTGTGTGAAAAGCGCTGCAAGTATAAACCAAGCAGTGATAGCAACAAGCAACAGTACAAATCTAAGCTCATCTCAACTTCACCTTAGACGATACTGTTCAGTAAACATCAAACGTAATATAAGTTGTAAAACAGTTACATCCAAACAATGGCATACATTTACAAACACATATGTTGCATAAATGCATTACGAGATATTGCAAATATCAAAATTACACATCTTACTGTCGCATTCCCGTAGTCAAACACACCACTTCAACAAATGTAAATCACGTCAGTTTATACATTTACAATAATTGTCAGACAAAGCACAGAAAAGCAAAGCTAACGAGAAACAAAAGTAAAGGTACATGGCTGCACGGGCAACAAACGAAGCTAATATTGATCACTGGAATGAGCAGCCAGCAGTTAATAACAGATGCCTAGAATTTTCAAGTCATTGTAGTGCATTGGGCAAAGCTCGGACACAGGCAGCTGCCCTGTCTAATCGTGAACAGTTATTGGTCTATGAACGTGCAGCAATCTGAAAGCCAGCAAAAAATAACAGCCAGTGGCATTGTGGCAGGGGGCAGAAAGCAAATGCTAACCCCCATTGACTTTTTTGGGTGCCGGAAAACTGTTGAAAAATCTTCCTGTCCAAAAACTTTTGTCCGTACGGTGAAAATTTACAATTGTTGGAAAATTGCAACAAGCTGCACAATCCACTTCTTAACCCACAATGCCAATGACAACAATATCTAGCTTGATTGGTTAATTACATTTCTGAATACAGGGTGCAGCAAAATAAAGTAGTCCTCCAAAGTTTTTAGCTGCTTTCTCAGCAACCGTTTGGCATTTTAATCTGAAATTTTACCCATTTATTTCTTGAAATATTCTACAAGTAAATGTAATTCTATTAAAAAATGACAGTTATAGATTTTTTAACATGACCACCTACTGATTTTTTTCACATTAAAAATGTTCAAGCTACAACACCAATTCAGTAACAGTGTTGAAACAACACAGTTAACTAATAATCAGATGCCAGAAAGCTATTGTCACTGTGAATGTTCCGAGTGTTCACCGCCAGCTCCAAGCTCCAACACAAGTTTTCAGTTGCTTAATTTGAGAAGTCTTTCACAACCAAGTTGATCAGTGATGGTGGCAAGTTGCCCCAGATAACTCAAAGCGCTACTTTGAGTTTGGCAATTGTTTTTGGCTTTGTTCTAAGCTTGCGGTAAGCCTCCAACATTGCACCCCACAGGTGATAGTACATTAGGTTTATATTCAACGAATTTGGAGGCCACTGGTCCTTTGTGATGAAATCTGGACAGCTGGCCCACAACCAGTTCTGTGCGCTGCGCTCTGTGTATGCTGGCGCGCCATCTTGCTGGAAGATGAATCTGATGGGCAGCTGGCGACTGCTTTAAAAGAACGATAATTTAAGGATAATTTATAAACAAAATAAATTATTCTTTATCAACACATCACTGTAACGTCATCAGCAGTAACGTGGTAATTGGCTTTTTAAATATTAAACAGTATTTTTAGCTTGAACCTTTTTTAATGTTGAAAAATCGGTAGTCAGTCATGTTAAAAAGTCTACAATTTTCTCGTTTTTTAACAGAATCACATTTCACTTGGCAGTTAGATGTAGAACGTTCAAGTCCATAAAACTGTAAAATTCCAAATTAAAATTCTAAATGGTTGCTGAGAAAACAGCAAAAAAACTTTAGGGGCTATGTTTTTGGTACACTCTGTACATCATGATCGTTTAATACCAAAGTCTTCTTGTATTTTTTCACATAATCTCTGTTCATTTTCCGACATCTTCTATTCCAATTCTTTTCGATGCTTCAGAGATTTCCAAACAAATAATTATCACATGGAATACAGCAATGCAGACACAATAACAAATGTATTATTAGCAAAAGTCCTACTGAGGTGGCGGCGGTGGTGGTAATGGTCTTGATGATCCTGCAACACAGCAAACAGACACTACAAATATCAGTAATACTCACAGTAATATTCTGTGATCACGAGACAATCTGTCAACTACTGATGAACAAACTGGAAGGCAATGGTAATTAAACTGTGAAAACTAACAACATATCACACAGATATTCATTGAAAAATTTAGTCATGAATAAAATTATAATCACAAAATTTTTGACTAATGTTCACACCACACAGAAAACAATGCAAAATAGTTACGATGTCCAGCATTTGCCAAACCATAATCAACGAACGTGAACATTTTAGAATGTCCACAAGAATGAAAAGCAAACATTTACTAAATGGTTTAGCGCATTTGTGACGGCTGTTAACTGAATACTGGAAAAGTTGTTATACAAACAAATGCATTTCCTCAAACAAATACCACTGCTACATAAAAACAAACACTTACTAGTTGTGTCTCATGATTAATTTCTGCAAAGTCAACTATTAGTACAAAAGTCTTAATGGCTACCAGCTCCAATGTTAATATTAGAGCTGCGGATTTTAACGATTAATTTAATCGTTAACTAACAAAGAAAATTAACGATTAATTTTATTTTTAACGATTAACGGTTCTGCCGGATACATCGTCAACGAGAGACGTTCGTCGCTGGATCCACCAACCGTGAACATGCTTGTTTGTCTCCGGGACTGGTGTCATTAACATTAAAAACCTAAAAGGTTCTTAATTCATTAACACTTTCAGTGCATGTAACTCTACAGTGACTTTTTTATTGATA
>Ga0056128_1005250_pt1 | contig 16283 bp, 9 predicted proteins | sample WorMetLIZISLAND2_FD_71113 | JGI IMG/M metagenome (GOLD analysis project Ga0056128, IMG submission 71113) | Marine gutless worms symbiont microbial communities from Max Planck institute for Marine Microbiology, Germany - Olavius geniculatus... ... | reverse complement strand
CATTTATACAGGCATGTGGCCATAATTAAAGAAGTTGGTTCTTTGATATTAAATTGCAATTAAAATGTGCTCAGTTGTATGGTTGATAGGCTACGGTGGGAGTCAAAAACACAGATGTGCCACAATCTAGCGAATAATAGGCTAGTAAAGTAGGCCTATTGCTATTCGCACAATACAAATTGGCAGGCTAGTCAATGAAATTTCGTTTAACGTTTTGACACGTTTTGAGTTTTAATTAGGCTAAATTGGCTTTAGATTGGCGGCTTTGTAGCGTAGCGGTCGGAACGTTAAACATGCGATGGCTAGGTCGTGGGTTCCACTCTCGGTTGGGTTGGTAGAAGGTGGTTAGTACTTGGATGAATGGCAGTCTACGGACAGGTAAACTATCTCGGTATATAACCAACACCAAGGTCAACTCAGCCTTCCATCCCTCCGGGTAGGTAAATCGAGTACCGGCCTGTCTGGCTGGGGTTATGGCGGGGCGCGTTTACCTGTGTCGGACTGCGGGTGATTCCCATGTGGCAGGTGATGCTCTCCGTAGCCCAGATATAGGCTTCCCATGAATACCTATACCATTTAGCCATTTTAACCAATAACCGCAGCATATTCAAGGTCATAGGCAAGGTCACAGTATGAACGTGCAATGCATGTTGTGCGTGCCACGTTAGCGCGAATCGAGAAAACTTGCAAATTGCGAAACGGGAATCATCGAAAACAAAACCCAGCCAGCTTTTTGTGCGTATTATATAACTTGCGGCGTCATTGGCTACGGTTATTGATTAACGGTTTATTAGCATTACGTTTGATGATTAGCGTAACGAGCTCATGGCCTATTCGGGGGTGGTCCTCCCAATGAATATAAAAGCTTTGATCTGTCGCCGCCGATCAGCTGGAGGTATATTGTGATCAGAGCATGAGTGGACTGCGGACGCGTAATCTGACGAACTATATGATCCGCCGAAGGTTGTAGCCTGGCAGAAAAATCTGTAGTAATGCCGGTTGATTATGTGATGAAATGGTTTGAGTCCGCTATTTCGAGGGTCCGCTGTAAACTTGTTTTTAGACGACGACGAAACCCCAGCGCCTAAAATTCAGTGGCTTTTCCCGCTGACATTGCGCGCTATACAAATTTACTTACTTATCATCAAATTTGCAATGTAGAGAAAGCGGAAGTTTTCCAGGAAGGGCAATTTTGAAAAAAGTAACTAGCTATTTGATGCAAAACACGATAATTTGCGAACTTTTAAAATGTTATTTGCTATAATATATCGCGACTTAACATAACTGAATGGATATTAGAGATTGATCGTTGTATGTAGTTGATTAGTTTTGAAGTGGACAAGAGCAATTTTAATGACAGACTCTAGAAGTAAGCTTGTATATGCTCCTGCCTTAAGATACAAGCATCAAAAAGTCGCATAATCATCTCTGGGCTAATGGCAGTTTAGAAAGAAATATTATTTGTGCCAGTCAGCGGATCAGCTAACGCAGCTGTGGACTGCTGGCGGAGTAGAACTCTGGCATTCCACGCATCTCTGACAGTTTGGTGCTGACGAAGGTATACGTGTGTGACCACACAAAATGAGGCCTAGCGAACAATGAAGACAAAATAAGCGTAAAAAGAAAATTTGAATAAAAAACCGGAAGCAGACTTCTGCACCAAAAGTCAAGTTTAAGCTATTTAATCAGTCCATCGGTCAATTTATGTGGCACAAGCTGTCGTTTGTCTATCGTTTGTCAGTCTGTCGTCTGAGACGCATATATTGTGGCTAAACCGCATCTCGTACGGGGTCGGCGTTGGTATCGTTGCATAGGGCGATGACAAGTTCTTATAGGCTGACAGTAAACAAGCACTGGTGATAGGCTTTTTAGATTTATAAACACCGATCACCTTGAACGACCTTGAACCCCCAAAAAGGGGGTTTTAGTGAATTTTTCGCAATTTTTGGATGCTGCACACATTTCAACACTGAATTGCGACGAAATGGCTGGAGATAGACCAAGACAACCTGCGTATGAAATTTTCAGCATATAACGTAGATTTTAGCAGTTTAAGCCCCGACCCTCTAGGTTTAAGGAGGCCGGCGCAGGCGTCTTCAAAGACAGCTACCCCACCCTAAAAAGTGGTTATTTTACCGCAATTATCTCGTGTAGCGTGAAAACGGTTGCAGATAGGCGCAGACATGCTGCTTATCATAATAAGGAATAGTGACAAGCTTTTTACTGATGTCAACGTCGATGACCTTGAATGACTTTTAAACCCTCAAAATAGGGTTTTTTAGTGATTTTTGCTGCCGCGACACACATTTTAAGAGTGAATTGCGCCGATATGCCTGGAAATTGACCTGGACAACCTGCGTATGACATTTTTGACATAGAACGTACATTTTTAAAAATCTAAGTTTCGATCTCTTAAATTCAAGAAATGTTCCGTACGGAGGCCTCAAATTTGAGTCCTCTTTTAAGATGCTTTAATATTTTATTGCTGTATAAAGGCCTACACTGATTGCCAATGTGGCAGGACCGTTGCTATCGCGCGTAACGTGAGCTTTGCTTAAATTACTTGTCTGGTTGTTATGTTAAGGCGCGTACAGAGCGACGTAACTGAACTGAACTGAACGGACAGATTAGTTTTTGAAGAACTGACCAGTGGACAAGCAGGGCGAGCCCACTATTGGTTGACGCGTACGTGAGCGTAGTCACTGGTCATGTAGACCACCGATGCCGTTAGATGGTGCCTACTGCAGTGAATCACTGCTTGCCCATTGGTCAGTTCGTCGAAAACTAAACTGTCAGTTCAGTTCAGTTCAGTTGCGTCGCTGTGTACGCGGCTCAAGACACTGGTGGCGTTGCGAATTCCAGACAAGTAACGGCGCTTAATTCGCTGATCGGCGTTAGGCCTACAACAGTGATCCGCTGCTTTGCCGACAGTGTACACAAAATCCTCTCCGGACGCCCAGCCCGCCCCCCTCCGGTAATGTGGGTGGGAAGATCTCTGCCTGTCATTCGTATTTTGTGCTGAGTATAGCGGCCATCCATAATTGCTGACGCGTGTTAAGCTGTCGTCGATCGGATGGATGTCGACAAGACTGCTAGAAGAATGTAAGACGGGTTGGTGATTTCGTCTGACACCGGATACAGTCTACAGATTGGTGCACACCGGTTGCTTAGGGCAGTGATGGCTTCAAGGCTACCATTTCCGAGGCCAAGGCCAGACCAATGTCTTCGAGTCCAAGGACGAGGCCACGGAGGCCAGTCCTCGAAGACGCCATTTCTGGATTAGGGAGAGATAAATATATTAGTAAGAAAGGAAAATAGCGTATTCCGCTAAAAAGAAATTTGAAAGCCTCCAAGGCTTCAATGCGCGGTGGAGGCTAATCAGGATTGTCTCCTAGAGACAGACTTGAAAGTGCGCGCTGCGGCTTTCGTTTTAGTTCACTTCGTTTACGTCGCTTTGCTCTGAATACACTTTAACTAGTGGACCTCTTGCACCACGTATATAACCAACACTAAGGTCAACTCAGCTGTCTATTTCTTCTGGTAGGCAAATCGAGTAGCCTACCTGGTTGTCTGGCTGGGGTTAAGGCGGGACGCGTTCATCTGGGTCGGGCGGCAGCTAACAGTGTGTGATCCCATATGGCACGTGACACTCTGTAGCTCCGTGACGATTTTCGTATTAAGAGCCGCATACACCACCTTTACCTATTTGCGTACCGTATCATCTCGCTTTTACCTCCGTACAAACCGACAGAGCATCTCTAAGTTGACGTACGGGACAAGATGTCGGGGCGGCAACTGAACGAACGAACGGAGGACTTCCTGCGAGGACGCGCGCGCTCGAGCGACAGTAATTAGCAGGCCCACACACGCCGTGTGGTGTGGCGACTGGCGGCGGCTTCTTAACATTGTGACGGCGTCGCGCCAACCATCGATCACTTGGTGGTTCGATCATGTGACATCGGCGATTAGTTGGACCGCCGCGACGGATTGTAGCAGCCGGATCTGGACGGGATTTCACTCAGTGGCGTAGCCGGAAATTTGAATCGGGGGAGGGGCTTCCCTCCCTTCACTTTCCGTTTCCCTCCGGTTTTCTTCCTTTTTTCTCCCCTTTTTACTTTTTTCATTTGTTTTTTTCTTCTTTTGTCTATTCGTTTTCCCCTTTCTTTTCCGTTTCTCTTTTTTCCTCTCCTCTCCATTTTTCATTCCTTTTCCCCGCTTTTTCTTTTTTCTCCCCGAGATTGAATTTGGTGCATTACGGCTTTAATATGTAAAATCTGTTGGCAACAATTTTAGGTCCTAATTATTTTCGTGAGAATCAACTGACTAAATCCAGCGCTGTTTAAATGTGTGCATATCTTGTCTGGATGATTAGGGGTGGGGGGCTTGGGCCCTCGGGGTCCCCCTTGTCTATACGCCACTGATTTCACAGTCCGTATATGCCGTGTGCGTCGATCCGGATGACAAACCGCTGACTGCTGTTGAGTGACAGTCGACGACGCTAACAAAGCTCGGCGATCGCACGGGAACAGTGCGACAGAATTCAGAGGACGACTGATTACCGTCTCATTGTTTCCAATTCTCCGTCTCTTTTTAGCTGATTTCACAAATTCATGTGTGCGCTGCCGGTGAATTTCATTGCAACAGTTACAAAGCGACATTATCAGTTAGGCAAGCCGTAGCCTAAGTTTTAAGTCATACCCCGTTTACACGATCGAGCAATCATCGAGCAGACATCGAGCAAACGTCGAGCATACATCGAGCAAATATGAAGGATGCATAAAGCATAGCCTACACGAAGCAATCATCAATCAAACATCGAGCTGGCTCGTCCAGCTAACATAGTCAGCTTGTCGAGCCAGCTTGATCGTGTAAACGGGATATAAGTGAACACCGGTATACCATCACCGACCGAATAGGATTTCTTTTTCACAAAATACGACGTTTCAAGTGATACCGTCAATAACAAATTAGTTTGGCCAAGGTCCTTTTTTCTGTCGTCGTGCATGTGGAACAATAAAAATACTCTCAAAAGCGATTTGTTATTAATTCTAATTGTGGCGAACTTAATGCTCGTGATTTATGTGAGGCGTCGCTCTGGTTAAGCAGTTTAGGATAGGCGTAATTAACAGCAGAATTAACAGAAGAATTGGCAATTAGAAGACGGTAAAAACATCTGGACGCAAGTGGCGAAATGGCTCCAGATTGCATCGCGAGCAATTAACACCAGATGGCGCGCGCGGCATTAATCATTGAAATCTTCATTTCCAAGAAAAGCAAACAACGCAACACACAGAACAATAAACGGAACTAATTTAGCGAAAAATTCGGCAGAAATTGATACCACCTAGTTTTGTTGTAATATGTCTCAATATTTAAGTGGATAAAAGAAGCAGTGATATGTGATGCACAAAGCCTAAAACAGATTGTTTTTAATAATCAAAAGAAGGTTTACATCTAACAGTTTTTTGATTCCACTGTCAGTATATCTTTTAGGAAATTACTTCGAACGAGTGATATGTCTGTGGTTCACTATTGTCAATCAATTTTTATTTGGACTTATTCAGCGTTGTTTTACAGAGACGAGTGAAAAAATTTGATCGTTAGTTAAGGCTTTATGTTTTTAGTTAACTTTTTGTTTATTTTGTTTGTTACTTTATGGTAAAAAATGAACATGAATGTAAAGGAACAAGATGGTGATTGATTTTTCAAACTGACGTCGAAAAATATTTTCCGTTATATTATACATGTACTTTTCTCACAGACTGATTGGCTGCGGTGAAAGAGTATAGTCCATATCAACCTACATTCGAGCTGATCTTATGCATTATAACAGAGAAAAGTTTGTCCCCAAACGTCGTCTCCACAAACGTCGTCGACCAGCTATTTTTATTGTGACATCGTGCGAATAATGCTATAATGCTTTCCTTGATGCTTTCTATCATGGGCCCCGGAAACAGTCGCGGCGATACGACGCGACAGTTTGATAATGCACCAAACGAACGGCCCGTGCATAAAGATTAATCATTGTATTAGAATTAATAGCAGCGAAACCACGGAGTACTTACTGTATAACAGCGCGTTGTGTCTATTAGAGCCTGTCAAATATATCTGAAGAAAGTAAGTCCGAACCCCCCGGACATAACCTCCTAGGATAGAACCCCCTTTAAAATCGGGGTAGGACGGAAGCCCCGGAAGAATATTTAACTCAGATAATTAAAAACAAAAACCTGCCATTTGTAAAGATTAAAACCTGAATGTACTGAATGTACAGATCAAAAACAGCTGAACGCAATTTGCCATGAAAAATAAATCCTATTTGTAATTATGTACGTTTATGTTTTAACAAGAACAAAAAACACGACATTATAAAGCACAAAAAACATTGAAAATTTTTTTTAAAAAACAAAAAAATAAACCAAAAAACATGTAAAAAATTAAAAATAACATAAAAAATGTTTTTAAAAAACTTTTATGAAAACATAAAGTATGACTAAAACGGAAAGCTCTCTTAGGACCGAAGTCCTCTTTTTGTCATGTCTGTATCATGCAGAATGCGCTGGTTGTATCATATGGGGGAGGTTCCATTCTACCATTGTTAGAGGGGGGGTTTTGTCTTAGGGAGGTTGTGTCAGGAGGGGGTGGGGGTTAGGTCCAGACATCGCGTCTGAAAGATGACATTGTTCTGTGTAGCTTAACAGCAGGACACTTTTCCGTACACCCGAGTGGATTATTGTCCGCAAATAAAGACCGATTATCAGGTAGTTTCTCTGCTTTATGAAAAGCTTTCAGCCGCCGCAGTTGTCTGGATGTTGCAGCACTCAACTGTTGTGGGTCACTCCTGGGAATAATTATAACGATAACTGATGGAGACTGGTTTTCAGGAATGCACTCAGGCGACACCGTAAAGTGCGGAGAAAGGCCGTTGTCACTCAGAAGTATGCGGAATGCGCATGTGCAATTGATATGTCTAATTAGGCCGTCCGGAACGGTAGTTCCCGGCGGTCTTCTGTTGTGCTGTTGATTCTCTTTTTTTCGCGTATACGAGGGTGCCCTAATTCTTTCTGAGACTTTGGCGCTTTATAAATCATTTACTTACTTACTTACTTACTTGTGCCGTTATTATGTGTATGTACAATTTTGCCTGGAAAGGCCATCCCCGAAATGACCTATACTGTGTCGGGCGGGACGTTAAACCCTACTCACTCACTTACTCACTCACTCACTCTACGATGGTGTCTGCATGTGCGACAAAATCTTGCGTAAGAACAAAAACCGGGTGGCACTACGAACAGTGCAACTGTTAGTCAACGCGGGCTTGGCAGCGCCGTCGCACGAGACGCTACAAGTGGCGTCTCGCGAGATGGCGCGATGGCGCTGCCAAACCGGCATGCGGTTCAGCTGGTTTCGTTTCCGTTCATTTCTGTTGCTGTGTGCACGTGTTTACGCTGTGTTCGCACGTACGTGGCAGAGCTGGTAGGCGGTGCGTCTCGAAAGTCGTCGTTCAGCAGCACAGCAACTTCGACGTCACTACACAGCAGCGATGACGACGTGGACTCACGGCATGATGATCCGCACACTTTCACTCTGACGTCACCAAAGACTAAACATGGATCAGCGACACCACCCAGCATTGCGACGAGCATCCAGGGAGAGTGTCACTCTGTTGCTGCAGCGCTGCAGGGAAACGAATCTCCGCTGAATCTGACCAAACGCAAAGACGCCGGGAACACCACCAGTTCCGCGGGAGGATTGACGAATACCAGCGCTAATAGCCCAACGCCGCAGGTACGTGGAATTTTTACGCGTCTACTGCTGTTGCGCGTCTTAGCGATCGCAATTCTGTCTGTCTGTCCGTCTGTCCGTCGGTTCGTCTGTCGTCTGTGGATCAGTCAAAAACGGTGAAGCTAGGATTACAAAATCTTCACCGTCGGCTGCCTGGAAGACTCTAGTTTTAAAATCAGTAAAGCTTTTTTTATAAATTCGAAGGGGGTTACCCCGAAAGAGGGCGCTAAATGAGAAGGGGTGAGAAAAATTTGCGATTTTCAGCCGATACGGCGTTGGCTGAGCGAGACTGGTGGCGCCCGCTTGTGAGTACAAGTAAAACACTACAGATAATTTGCCGCTGGACGTCTAGCGCCCTCTGGTGACTGACTTAGCCTTTTTTCACTGGGCTTTGAAACATGCACCGCTGTTGCGCATTTCCGTTTGCTTTAGCAGGGCTTTTCTTGTAAACTGACGTTATGGAAATATCTTTGGTGAATAAGTTGTAAGTAGCATGCAATTGGATAAATAAAGCTCTGATGTGCAACAAGTTTATCGTGCATCTGGGTGGATGGCACTATATATAGGCATATAGGCGATTTTTCATTTTAAAAATGCATATATGCACCGCGTTTGCGCGGCTGCATGTCCTAGTAAGCCGTATTGCAAGTCTAGCAGACTAGCACGTCCGTCCGTCCGTCTGTCCGTCTGTACTGTCCGTCCGCGTGTCCGAACTCGAAAAACTTTAAGGAATAGAAAAAGTCGAAATTGATTTCGATTTGAAAATTTTTTGAAACGAGTGATTTGAAACGATTTGAATTGAAACGTTGATCAGGGCGCCTGGACAGGTGTAACCAGTCTGCAGACTTCTAGTTTGAAGCCTCAAGGAAGGTTAACTTTACCGAACGTCGAAAACATTCAGGCAGAAGATGACGTGTACCTCGTGTATATGCACGGTTTGCGCGGTAGCAATGTAAAAATAAACTTTTAGTTGAAATAGAAAATAACTAAACGATTTTGCTTATTTTACACATTTCTCCGTAGCTTGGTCTGTCTGTCTGTGCGTCGTCTGTCGTATGTCGTTTATCACATTCTTTCACCCTGCTTAAAGCGTTCGACGGAGTTGGGTGCTATTTGGCAGGAATACGCTATTCGAATGTTAGATGGGATCCCTGACCCTGAGGGAATGGGAGATTTAGGGGCGAAACCCACAGCTAAAAATGCAATTTTAAATTGCAGCCAAACCGTCCGTCACCAGCTGCCACCTGGAGAATACAAACGAATAGTTGAGTGGACTGGCCACAGCGATTCCACTTTTCGTGAAATTACTTCAGTTCTTGTTTTAGTTTCTACTATTTGTTGGTCAATGAAGCTAGTGTTTGCTGCAGGGTTGGGAGATGGCAGTCAAGCGGTCGGTGGAGCGTCCTCCAGGACGTTCCAGACAAAGAGCATCCGTCACAGGTCGTCACAGTCAGTCTTCTTCTTCTTCTTCTACTTCGTTCTCTCTCAAGACTTCACCGTCCACGTTTCTCAGCTCGCCGTCAGAGGACGCTCTGCATGGTGGGCGGTCCCATGTCGATCACGTGTGGTCTGTGGGGGGTGGAGCTTACGACTCTAGCCCCGCCTCTTCCGTCATGATGTCGTCGCCGTCATCTGCGCTGGACGCGGTAAGAAGTTTAGAACAACGAAGTGTAGGCCTACGTCATTTAGCCCCCCTGTCGGTATGTACATTTAGGGTGTACACTGTACACCCCATGTGTACATACCCATTAAAATATTGACACCCCAACGAAAAGGATACCAGGGAGTGTTGTGGTTTAAACCAAATATGTTTGGTAAAATCTATGTTAATCCTGCATATCGCTTTTCATTAATTCACATTAAACTGTGACAAACTGCGGCCTATTAAACGTCATTTTTCCGCAGAAACAACCGAAAAATCTTATTGTTCGTGTTTCCAAATTTTAGAAAAGAGGGCAAATTTGCGGAGGTATCCATTAAACGTCCAAAAGCCGGAAGTGTTTCAGCTTCAGAGGGGCTTCGCCCACAAACTCCCAGACCCTACTGCAGAACTTGCACGCCCAACTTGGATCTGAGGTCCTCACATGAATAATTCTGCGTAACTCACTGTACGTCAATTTAACTTCGGTTTGCGATGCCATTTGCCACATAGATGTAGTAAACGTTTTTATGGTTTTTATTCGTGCTACGTTTTTAACGTTTTAAAAAAAATTTACTCGGTTTACGTGTGTTAACTGTGACTTTAAAATTGATTATCAGCTAAGTATGGCTATGTTGCTAAGTTTATCTGTATGTGTTTTTGTTTGTGTTATCTACTTATGCTGAATAAAGATTTACAGTATATTAATTCAGTGGCACAGACAAAATTGGGCAGAGGGCTCGGCTGCAGACGCCGTTTTGGGGAACTCATCGCACTCCCCAGGCGCATGACTCGATTTTAAGGGAAAAGGAAAAGAGGAGGAAAGAGAAAAAAGGGGAAAAGAGGTGAGTTGAAGGGAGGAAAAAAAGGAAAAATGGGAGAGGAGGGGCAAAAGGGAAGGGAAGAAGGAGAGGGGAAAGGGAGAGGAGATGGAAAAGAAGGGGAGAAAAGGAGGAAAGTGAAAAGAAGCATTGGGAACCTTCTGCTTTAGTCACATTTCTGAATACACTAGTGTATTAACTAGAAGGCTGTCGTGAGAGTGCATATCTCCGCCAATTCGTGTACACAGACAGACAGACACACACACAACGACGGACAGAACGACCAATCTCATAATCTCTTCCAACGTTCACTTCATTCTATTGGCGGAAATAATTATGGCTATATTTTGCTGCAGGAAAAGCTGGTTCGCGCTATGTTCACACACAGTCTGCTCTATCCAGCACGACCCATGATGTCCTCTCTACTGGACCCGCGTCTTGTGCTGCCCTCTAGTGGAGCAGGTGCCCCATCGGTCGCTTTTCCACCACCCGCCGGGTCCCAGACTGCCACCCTTCCACCCTTCTTCACTCCACCACCGCTAGCAGTAGATCGTGATCCGCTGATAGTCCGCCATTCCGGGATGGTGAATGAGACGCCGCGCCGTTTGCAGCTTCCGTCCGCGGATCGCTTTACTGAACCTTCTTCTGGTGATTAGTAAATGTCTGTTTTGTACTTCGATATAATACACTGTGTTACCTAATAAGAACTTCCCAGTACGTCATCGCTCATTCGTTCATATCTTCGCCAAACGTTGACCGATTTTCAGAATTCTTTTATCAAAAAATCGCATCACCCTAAACTTTAGGCTACGGTACTCGCTTTTTGGTCCAGCCTTGGATGCGATGTGTCTGTCTGTCATCTGTCTGTCTGTAACGCATGTATTGCGGCTAAACGGCACATCGTAGGAGGTCGGCGATTGTACCTTGGGATAGGGCGATGAAAAGTTTCTATATACGCTGTCTATAATAACCATTCTACGATCTGCAGCGGTTTGGCCACAATTTTGAATGCAAAGTTGCTCCTGCAGCCGAAGTCCACGTCCGCTAAATTATTGTATCGTTTACTGGCGTTGATTGTAGCGTCGATGTAGCAGCTTCACCAATGGGACTGCAGTCACTCTGGGAAATCGCTTTCTTTCCGCGACTATAGAAGTCGGACGCTGGCCTTCGAATGTAGACTGTACGATCGGTCCACCCTAGCGACAGCTGGGCTTTTTTGTTGTTAATGGAATAGGAATAATAGACAAGCATTCGCTATAAATTACACGTAGGTGTAAAATTACGTCTTGAAAAAAGCCGTCAGCAAAATAGGATGCACGTTAAGTTTGTGTGCCGACGAAAGATGGACATTTTGAACACCAAAGCAGATGTTGATGATTTAGTTCTAATCATTTTATGAAGAGCAGTGGCTCTTTCCTAACATTTATCCCCTTTTAGGCAATTTTAGTTTGGTTTTATTACCTGAGTGTTACATGTTATTTTACTACAATGTAAATTTCACAGTTTCTAGACTACATTTGTCATCAGGCACATGTTAAATTGAGTGTAGTGTAGTGTAGTTGAGTTTATATTCAGTGTTTGTATCTGTTGGTGTATTCTTGTAGTGTTATAAATTTGTATTGCTCATAGCAGTGTTTGATGCACGTTTTGATGCGTCTCATTAAACCAGTCATTCATTCATTCTTTTTTGCTATTTTTCCCAGGTTTTCTTTTTTCCCCTTTTTTCTCGCATTTAGGCCTATTTGTTCTAATTTTTCTTCTTTTTCCTCTCCCCTACTTTTTCTCGGGGGCCACATACCCTTAGCTATAGCTATAGAGGGTACGAGGCAGCGTTGTAAGCAGGTCCGGGCATTTTGTGGTGCGATTTGAACTAAAAACAGCGTTTCTTGTGATAACAATTTACATTGTATACATTTTTATTATTGCAGGAGGGGGTCAGACGATGGACGGACGCTGGCTAAACGATCCGCAGCAGGATGCGATGACGAAGTCACAAGACTCATCTTCGACAACCGTCGAGGACCACTACTGCTCGTCCCCATCCCATTCCCCACAAGATGGCGGCTCCCATCAACATCGTCATCATCATCATCATCAGCAGCAGCAGCAGCAGCATATCAAGCGGCCGATGAACGCGTTCATGGTCTGGGCGCGCGAGGAACGACGGGCCATACTCAAGGCGTGTCCCGACATGCACAATTCCAGTATCAGCAAGATACTCGGTTAGTATAGCCCAATTTCCATTACGCTGACTTGCGCCAAAACTTTCCAGCGGGGAAATTCGCGGACACAAACCATACCGACATGTCGAGAGGTTTGTCGGCGACTTTGTCACAAAGTCGGCATAATGGAATTTGGGTTTAAAGGCGCTTACAGAGCGACGTAACTAAACTGAATTGAAATGACAGGTTTAGTTTTTGACGAACTGACCAGTGAGCGAACAGGGCAAACCCATTGGTCATTGGTTGAGGCGAAAATTCAGGTAAAAACTGAGCGGCAGAGTGTGACGTTCTGGGGTCGGTTTTTTTTCAGCGAATGTTCTGTTCAACTCTTATCTACGAAGAAGCCACACAGAGTATAGCTTGGACAGATATCTGTCTGGGTCTTGACAGTTGACACTGGCGTATAGGCCCATTGGCCGCTATTTCCGATTACTTTGCAGCGATTGGCCTGTTGCCGGGTTTCCTGCACATAGGCTACGAGCCGTGGCCGAGGAAACAAGATGGGGGAATTGCCACCCCCTCCCCTAAATTTCAGACTGTCAGAAAATTGTTGAAACATTTTCTTGACAGAAAATTTTTGTTTAAAAATGCAAAATTTGGGGCTTAAAATGCAGTTTAGGAGAAATTAAGGGGCAAAATTAAACTGTCTGTTGGAAGTTTGCTTTTTTTCTGTTCGAATTCTGTCGAAAATTTGCCGTGTCTGACAAAAAGTTGCAACTCTATTTTCTGCCAGGTCTACTTTCCTAAGTCACGTCGCCGTTACGAGTGACGTTTGAAATTCGCTATAGAACTAAACTCCACTGCTTCGGTTTCTGTTTCGTCCTATAGTGTATTGCATTATTTTTGCTTTAAATTCTGAAAAAAAAATTTTCGGGGAAAGGTTAAAACCCCTCCCGAGACCCCATTCACTACCCTTTTCCCCCTCTTCCCAAGTTCTGGATCCGCCACTGCCCGGAATAGCTAAAGAAAGATTCGTTCCTACTTGTGAGAATAAACAGCAGCGATTTATGTAAGTCTTGTAAAATTGTGGGCTTATTTTAGGCATAAACACGATGTTGTTGACTGTATTTTTTTGTTTTTTTTTCTCTCCTCAGGTGCGAAATGGAAGGCCATGTCCAATGCGGAGAAGCAGCCATTCTATGAAGAGCAGTCACGACTGAGCAAAGATCACATGGAAAAGCACCCGGACTACAGATACCGGTACGATGACGATGTTTTACCCTTCAGTTGTACGCTAAAGCAATATACACTGTATCTCAAAAACATCCTGGACATTTTCGATTTTAACGTGAACAAAAATTATCATATTTTTATAATTTTCAATATGAATATTTCTGACACAACTTGCCATCGAATGGCCGTTCAGTTTTTCACCTCGCCCAATGTTTGCTTCTGCACTACCTAGGGAAAGAAAAACGAGAGAAGTATGGGTTGAAATATACAAATAACGTGAAAAAACATCCCCAACATTATTGACCGTAACTTGAAGCATGATTATCATATTTCAATAATTTTTGGCGTAAATATTTCAGACGCAACTGGCTATTAAATTACTGTTTAAGTTTCCATTTTACCCAATGTCTGTTTCTGCACTACCTTGAAAAATCAGACCAAGCAGAATACGCATTGAAATAAATGAAAAAATGCCAGTAAATTTCGTCTATCCATATCTGTGGCCATCAAGAGCCAGTCGATTACAAGGTTCGACTGTCGAGCAGCAGTGTGCCTACCATATGACGTTAAGGAATGTTTATGAATTTAAGAAGCAACTGGTGAAGTCTGGATTAGTCTGGAGCATAACATTATCGATACTGCTGTCAATTAATGGGGAAATCGTCTCTATACCTGTGTTTGCACAATGGGCCAACATTTCGATTAATCTTATTTGCAGGCAGCTGAAAAACGAAACAGTTGGATAAAATGTCAGCCGAAGTGTCAAAAAATGTGACGTAAACAAAATGTGTTTTTGTGTGTGACTTAGATTAAGTAATAATACCACTTTTGGTAAAAATTCAATATTTTGTTGGTGTTGATTCAATTTCTCCAGGTAGCGCAGAAACAAACGTTGGGTGATGTGAGAAACTATGTAACGATTTGATGTCCAGTTGTCTTCGGATTATTCTTACCAAAAATTATTAAAATCCGATAGTTCTTCTTGAAATTTTAATCGAAAATGTTTGGGATGTTTTTTTGAGACACAGTGTAGGCTACAGTTTCTTTATGACTCCAGAAAAGATGTTGGTGTTTTTAGGTGAACCTTAAATGTTTATTGAACACAACCAGCATTTAGTTTCGTAACGCCCGTGAAACTCAAAAATGCACAGTGCACAATATAGCAATAAATTTGTGTAGCGCAAAAGGTAAAGGAAGTTTCTACTGCGATGTAGCGTCGAATTAATAAAAAAGCAACGAAGATTTTCGAAAATTAAAGTTTAAATTATTGTAAAACTGCCAAGAAGGATTTTCAGAATAATACGGCGTACGTTGCTGCGACTATTACGTCGTGATTTTATGTGACATTTTCTTTTTTTAGTTATGTTTAGTTCAGCATTTACTGCTATTATTGTGGCAAAATAAAGATACAGCTGCCAAGGTCGGGAAATTTTAATGCGTGGGTCTCTTTCCCCATCACTTGCCCTTTCCCCTTTTGACCGTTTCTTCCTTGCTACTTTCTTTTCTTCTTTTTAACCTTCTTTTGTTTTATTTTTTGTTTTTTTGCCCCGTCTTATTCTTTGTTTAAAAATACAGCTAGGGGCTTTACGAAGCGCTCTATAGGTTTCCCAGCGGGATCCGCGGAACGAAACCAAGCCAGCGGAGACATTTTGTTCCGAAATTGCGCCTAGTGAGAACTATTTTTGTCGCTTCGAGGTGGTGTTGGTGATTTTTGCAAATTATTTCGTATTGACCACTGCCTAGACGTATGTATCTCTACTTTTCTCCACAGGACTACGGCGAATAAGACCGAGACGGCGATCGGTGCGAGTGAATACAGACAAAAATATCCATGCATCCAAAAAAGTCCATGCGAGCCGAATAATTGTTCTTCTGCTTATCAGAAGGGAGGGAGAATGATAAACGCTGCTCGGAGTCCGTTTGTCTCTTTGACTGCAGCGATCAGAAGAAAACGATTCAGTTGCCAAGCGGACATCGATTAGCGTGAAATATTATTAGTCGATCAACTACGACGAACGCTAGTATTAGTGGCGTAGTCAAGGATAGGCCTATAGCCCATAAGGAGGGGGGCAAAAGAGCTCGGCCCCCAATCCTCCAGATAAGACATAAGCACACGTTTAGACTGCACAAAATATGCCGATTTGATCAGTTGATTCTCAGGAAAATAATTACAACCGTTGCCACTGCATGGATCTCATTTGACAGTTACAGTGCAACGAATTCGATTTGGGCTGCGGCTCCGTCCAGCCCCGCTAGGAGAAATTATAGTACTGCTACAGATTCCTTAACTGGATTTTAGGGGTCCTGTTTTTGAGAGGAGGGAGGGGAAAAAGGGGAAAGGAAAGGGAAGGAAAGGGAGGCGAGCTCCGCTCACTTAATTCACATTTTTGGCTACGCCACTGGCTAGTAGCCTACGCTACTTTCTCACTGGATCGTATCACTTCCAGCGATCTTTCCTGGACGGTCGGATGGACACGCAACGAACGCGAAGAAACAATAGCACGATGGATAATTATCAATGATTAGCAAAAGTTTTAGAACGCCTATTTTTGACTCGTTTTCAACCTCACATCTTGGACTCGCCCAATTTCAACAGCTACCAGTCTGCATACAGACCTGGCTGTTCCACCGAGTCTGCCCTACAGC
>Ga0056128_1005248_pt1 | contig 16287 bp, 5 predicted proteins | sample WorMetLIZISLAND2_FD_71113 | JGI IMG/M metagenome (GOLD analysis project Ga0056128, IMG submission 71113) | Marine gutless worms symbiont microbial communities from Max Planck institute for Marine Microbiology, Germany - Olavius geniculatus... ... | reverse complement strand
TGTGTTGGACGCTATACATAGTATATATACGTAGTCGTCGTCGTCGTCGAAAGATTGCAGTATTGCATGTGCGTCGTCGGTAAGTCGCGCCTTGCTCGCTCGAAACAATTCGTTCTAGTTCCCGCTCTCATCCGTGTCTGTGTGTGTGTGTCCGTCGGCGTCGCGCCGCTGTGTCAGTCGAGCCTAATAAATACCAACAAACGCCGCGCCGGTCCGACTCGCCGCTAGACGTTCTCTATCAATATTTCAGTAGCGTCAGCAGCGGCAGCAATGCAATGCGGCACGGTAGTCGTTCGTCGTTGAGGCAGCGTCCGTGCAGGACCGCCGACCGACCATGCGGCTTCACTGTCGCCAGTCGGCCGACAAAATGACGCCAAGTGGGACCGGCTAAGCCCCACCCGGCTCGGCTTCACCGGAGTTTGAAGCGGACTGACTGCTAGCCGTCGGACGCCACGACGAACCACCCACCGACCGTAGGCACAGTTTCACTTAGGCACAAACTCCGCTAATTCCATTTGTTACGGATTTGTTGGAGACCTTCAATTTTTAATGCATACATATACTTAGTCTTTCATCCCTTTGGGGTAGGTAAATCGACTACCGGCCTGTCTTGCTGGGGTTAAGATGAGCCGCGTTTACCTGTGTCGGGTGGCAGGTAACTCTGTATGATCTCATATGGCAGGTAACGCTCCGTAAATGGGTTTTCCGTGAAAAGCTATACTTTTTAAGCTTTTAAACATTAACTGTTGTTGTACAACTTGTGAAGAATTTGGTGTACGGCTTGTTGAACTAGCTTGTAGCACAGTAAAGCGAGTGGAGTATGTATGCGATTCGTCGGAACGATGAAGGAAGATAATCTGTCGTCGTCGTCGTCGTCGTGGCGAGCAGTGTCCTGCGGTAACTCTGCGTTAAGTCAATCGCTTGTCTTTGACCAGCAGCAGCAGTCTCCGCAACTCGGTCTACCTGTCTTCCTGCTGCTGTATGTCGGCGTATTCTGCTTCTTCGTCTGAGCTCGGAAATGAGACTTCGCGGTACGCGAGCAGCGGAATAGGCTACATGCCCGCCAGTACTTGAGCCCCATTAATTTAATTCAGCTTCTCACGACTGGCGTTGTTGATTCTACAAGCAATAGGTGTAAAGTAGTGTAGACGGCCTATGAAAAAAAGAGAAATAATATTACGTCTATCCGTATAACACTTATACCGTTATCATACGCGGTCGTACTATAGACCGTACTTCGCGGCTTCGCGCATTCATTCTTCATTCATAATGCGTCTGAGACATACAGATAACAATCGCAACTACTGACAGTAAAATGATGAAAACTATGGCTATTCGTCTGCTTGTCCGTCTTTCTTGTATGTCCGTCTATCCCGTACGGGCTCCTAACGCGGAAACAAAAAAGCGTAAAATCCACAATTGCCGCGAACGTTCCCGGACAAATTTTACAGTTAAAAGTCAACGTTGCTGCACGTTAAAAAAACTCAAGCGTAACGGACCGAGCACCTGGCGGCTCAGGCGTAGGGCGGCTCAAATGCCGACTGCAAACAAAGTATTCGATATTTCGAGGCGGACATTTTTTCGTGTTAAAATATAATATTTTCAACATAACGTTGGCAAAAGTAATTATATTTTCATAAGTGTTGCGCCTCGCTGCGACGAGTTAGAAGCCAAGTGCCAAGTCGTTCGAGACTGTCTGAAGCTGCACGGACGCCAGATACCGTAGCTGTGATGCGACGAGCGCAGACAGTGCTGCAGGGAACTGAGGGAAGGCAAGGCGAGACGGGCTGCGTCAGTATTAAGCGACGTAAGGTCAGCGCGTGACAGTCCGGCGACTATAATATCATCGCCACCGGCTTGCGGGACAATACGGCAGCCAGTCGCATGGTAATTCGTCACTAGCTTCGACCCACCCAGCCAACTGCTGCTGCTGCTGCGGGTCTATTACAGCAGCAGTAGCAGCTGCTGCTTGACACAATTTGCTGTCTGTGCTCACGAGAGCAGTGCCATCAAAACGCAAATTCTCGTAGAGATACGAGTCAGGTTCGTGGAAAATGCGTGTGTTAATTGAATAGATGGCCCTCTGACCATTTTCACGCGATATAACCGGTAGGCTACAATTCGCTCCATGAGCCAATGCTCAGGTACAAAATTCATGATTTTAAAAAATTGTAACAGAGTTTAAATAATAACGAAAAACCCAGCTGTCGCTAGGATAGCCGACCGTAGGCTTACTGGTTGTCAGTGACCTTCAAGATCATTCAAGGTCGATGATTTTCATGTCATTTGAAAGCCATTATGCGACTTCCTATCAATGGTCAATAGCAACCTAGGCTCTATTTCGCACCTTTTAGCCACAATACCTTCGTGACAGACAACGGATGACGGACGAAGGACGACTGACGGACGACAACCATGACAACAGTCGACCGTTACTTAAGTACGGTTAACTAAAAAGTCAGCGAAACAGGCCTGGATATTAGCTAGAATAAAGGCCAGGCCGCGGCCAAATAATTCCGCCTTTACACAAAATAGCACCAATAAGTGTAGTGTTATGATCACAAACGCAGGGACTATTCACGTCCATAATGAGAAAGATGGCAAAACTGTAGACCAACATATAACAAAAAATTAAAAGTACTTGATAGAGTGAGCAATGGCAAAGATTAATAGAATTTGCAAATATTTATAACGTTCGGATTGATTCAGTGTTTGTCGTTTCGGCTTGTTTATTTAAATAGTGACGTCACATACTGTAGCTCGGAAGGTAAACGCAAGTCTAGCGGAAAGTAATGATAACCTATCGCCTATGGGCTGACTGCTGCAGACTGGGATCTGTAGCGAACTCATTACTAGTTTTTTTGGTAAATATGGTACTTTTACAGGGTGACTCTCAAAATAAAATGTTTCCCCGTAGCACTCCATGCTTTAATTATAGGAATTATTATAGGCTGATAATTTGGCATTCGTTTATCACTAATCGTTAGTCGGACGCGTGTTAAAACTGGTCTGCATGACGCATGCCGGCCGTAGTGCCGCTTGCACCATGCACCCGCCGGTTAATTCTTGTATCAATCAATTAGCAGTCCGTCATGCAGTCGGTCACCGACCAGTATCGGTCGCTGGCGGCGGCGCCAAATCGAACCGATATCGATTAGCTCGCGGGGGGCAGCCAGCTCGCCGCTTCACTGCTATTAATGATGGATGGAAAACGACGCCCGCGACTCTGAAAGCGTGAGACATGTTGCTTTGAAATCTGCTGCATGTGTCTGTAGTAATCAGCAGCCTCAACCAGTCGATCTACAAAGTTTATTGTTTGTCGTTTTAGTGTGGAAAATCTTTATTTACCATCCAATGGAATGAAGAACATGGTTGAAAAAATCGTGAAAAAGAAAACCGCTATAATGACGAGAATACTAACATTAACGCAGAGCAATGTCAATTGACACCATTGATGACGCCATACGCAGCAAATCAAATTGTTTCCACTTTGTTTCTCCAATTCACTCGTATGGTTTAGTATCGTTTCAACATGACGACGTACATATATGGGCCACGGAACAGCGATCCCTGATTTGACAGCAAATCACTGTACATATTCGCAGAGAAAAGTTGCTATTAAAGACGGATCTTGAAAGAAAGCTCGAGGATAAAAAAACAAAAAAAGAACTCCCTCCGATAATAAACTATTTAATTAGATTGTGTCATAAAATAATTGTGTTATAAAAGCGAAAAAAGTAACGTCGTCACCGGCAAAACTTGCTAGTACAAACAAAAAGCTGTAGAAAAAAGAAAAAATTGGCAAGTTAAAAAAGACTAATTAACACTGTGCACATTCACTTATTGATTCCAAAGTTTATCAGTCTAAAACCATCGGAAGTAAGGAAAAAGTGGCGTCGGGAAAGTCAGTTGCCCGTCCTGAATTTTTGACTGCCAGAAAATCGTCGGAAATTTTTATGTAAAAATATTTTGTAAAAGAATTCGAAAATTGGGGCTAAAACCGCATTTAAAAATTAGTCTTTAGATTAAAATTTTAAGCACCAATAATCTCCTATGTGAAAATTTGCAGCTGTCTGTGGGAAAGTAGCAACTTTTTAAATCGCGACGCAGCCTTAGATAAAATATTGCAAACATGCTTAAACCGAAATAGAACTTGTGAAGACGCTGACTTATTGACTGATATCTAACCGAGTTAATTCTTGGTCACAGATATGCAGCAGATGTTGCAGACAGGAAGGAGACGACGAATTCGAATATCATCAGCATACGTGAATTACGCTCAATGACGCCTTGGGACTTTCACAGTCGACTTACAGAAAAATGTACGTTTCATAACTTCGTCACACATGGAACGCAGACTGCAAATTAAAAAAATATACGGCGATAAAACTATTTTGATTGTAATTATGACTGAATCTGTGCTCCATATATTAACCAAACTACGACAGTGGTATGCTGCCAAATTCTCGATATGTGCAATGGTGTGTATTCATCACTGCTTGCTTTTACTACTACCGTACTGAAAAATTAACATTTCGTTTATACGCATGTTCGTTTAGCCATTTTTACGCGCGACAGCACATAGTGCTAAGCGCGTCATAGCCATCGTCGAGGCGGCCGTCCGTCTGTCCGTCTCTTTGTCTGTCCGTCCGTCCGTCACACTGTGGTATTGTGTCAAAACGACGCAAGCTAGGATCATAAAATCTTCACTGTGGGCTGCCCCAAGGACTCTAGTTTATGGTGACAAAATTTCGTGCCCGTGGGTGAGGGGGTTCTCCTTAAACGAGGGCGTCAAAGAGGAGTACCCCCTCTAAAAAGACGTTATTTTGCCGCTATTGGCTTTTATAAAGTAAAAACGGTTGCAGATAGGCAGAGACTTGTTGCATGTCATAACAAGCACTGGTGATGGGCTTTTTAGATTTGTCAACATCGATGATCTTGAACGACCTTGAACCCCCAAAAGAAGGGTTTTGTTGAATTTTTCGCAATTTTTTGTTGCAGCGCACATTTCAACAGTAACTTGCGACGAAAGGGTCGGAGATAGACCAAGACAACCTGCGTATGTAATTTTCAGCATTGAACGTAGACTGTAGCCGTCCCCGACTCCCTAGGTTTAAGGAGGCTTGCGCAGGTTTGCGTCAAAGACGGCTACCTTGCTAAAAGTGGTTATTTTACAATTGTTGGCTGGTGTAGCATGAAAACGGTTACATATAGACACAGACATGTTGCTTATCATAACAAGCAATAGTGACGAGCTTTTTAGTGGTGTCAACATTGATGACTTGAATGACCTTAAACCACAAAAATATATGGTTTTGTGTTTTTTTGGCAAAATTTTGTGGCTGCGGCGCATGCATATTTCAAGAGTGAATTGCGACGAAATGAGTGAAGATAAAACAAGACAACCTGCAAACAGGAACTGCTAGGCTGTCGCACGTCTCACAAGCTTTGCTCAAATTACTCGTTGTTTTACTGCTGCCATCCAGCGTAAACAAATTCGACACATGAACGCCTTCTTTGCGACAAACTAAAGACATTAGGCTTTCTTACAGTGAAACCGCTAAATTTCTATCTCACTTACGCTTGAATCAATACCTGGTCGTGACGGACAGACGTACGGACAGAAATACGGACACAATTACGATAGCTAATACGCGCTGTAGCATATATATGCTGTCGCGCGTTAAAAAACTGCAAAAATGAACGCCATTTAAGACGCGTCGACTCAGTCATATGTCATCACAGATAAATTAACCGAAATTTCTTTCTTCACTACTTTTAAATAATTTGTGATGTTTTATTCTGTCAACATATTGTACATATTGGCTGCACTGCCAAAGTCTGCGTAGTCTACAGCACACCGTAACGATTAGTAAGCCGATGCACATTCGACACCTTTCTATATTCCCACGCACAAGCTTCGATCTGTGGTTTTGTCAATATATTGTCATTACTGTCGTAAAATGTTACCGACAAAAGCGGTAATAAACGTGAGAATACGCCCGTCTATTACGGCACAAACGTTTATCGGTTTAACGACTTCGCCTTATGGACAGAGCATGAGAGCATGCAGCCAGCGTATTAAACTTGAGTTACGACTCTGCCTTTATTTTTGACAGCCAAAATCCAAAACTACCAAAGCTGTATATAATTACAATGACTGATACTTGCTTCATTAGCCAACTATAGCTTGTTAGCAATATAGTAAAAGTATACAAAAGTATCATAAAAGTCACGAAGTGATTATGTGTGAAAACAAGATAATGTTCATACGAACACGGAGTCTGTCCAATGCATTTCGATAGTTTACAGTATATGTCCGTATAAATATAATCAGTAAGCTGTTTAGATTGTTAGAAAAAAATTAAACAGCTTAATTTAAAATTGTACAGCAGCAATGATCCTTTCATCCTTCTCTATTATTTTAACTAAACAATAGACATTGTCAGTCACGAGACCATTTGATTCGTTATAAATGGTCGATCGTCACCATGCGTTTATCTGGCACCGTTATGGAGATATAGCGCCTCAAAAATAATGGGGTCACGCCTTTGACCTTTTGTAATAACGTGACGTCATCGGTCACGTGACCATTCGACTCCCAGGGGTCGACTTCCTATCCGTGGTCCATGGTGACCATGCGTCCATCTGGCACCGTTACGGAGATATGGCGCTTCAAAGATAATGGAGTCACGAGTTTGACCTTTTGGGGTCACGTGACGTCATCGGAAAAATGGAAAGAAAAAGAAAAAGGGTAAGAAAAAGAAAAGGAAAAAAAGAAGGTGGAAAAGAAAAAGGAAGGGAAAGGGAAAGGAGAAAAAAATGAAAGGTAAAGGGAAGGGAAAGGAAATTAAAAAGGAGAAGGGAAAGGGAAAAAGGAAAAGGGAAAAAGGAAGGAAAAAGAGAAAAAAAAAATGAAAAGTAAAGGAAAGGGGGGTGGGAAATGGAAAGAAAAAGAAAAGGGCGAAGGAAAAAGGAAAGGAAAAGGGAAAGAGAAAAAAAGGAAAGGGGAGAGGGTAAAGAAAAGAGAAAAAAGAGGAAAAAAGAAAGGGATTGGGGAAGGAAAAGAGGAAGGAAAAAAGGAAAGGGAAAAAAGAGAAAAAGCAAGGAAAAGGGAAAGGGGAGGAAAAGAGGATGAAAAAAGGGGAAGAAAAATAAGAAAAGGGAGAGGAAAAAGGGAATAAGAAGGAAAAGGGGAAGGAAAAAGGAAAGGAAAAGGGGAAGGGAAAGGGAAGGTCGAAGGACGATAGCTTAAAAAATGTAGGACGCACGGACGCACGGATACAAAGGTGATTTTATACTCTGTCCAATGCTATGCATTGCATTGGACAGACAAAAATGAATTAAAAGTATGTCGTGCTATTTTATCACTGACTCGCAAAACGAGGGAAATTCTGTAGCGCGCGTAAAACCGTGAGCACGCGGTCTAAGCAGGAAAAAAACAAAAATACAATAAAAACTAGAAATACGTTCTCTGGAACGAGGTATCTGTCCCATCCTAGCAGCTGCGTTTCAGCGTTTGACGCTCTTGTGAGCCTGCAGCCAATTTTGTCTTTGAATAAAAACGGTTGATTTCTATGACAACAGGGGTCTTCAGGGGAGAAATTTACATGACACCATTGCATAGCCCGGGCCCAAAAATAGGGAGTAGGTAAAACAGCGTGCAATTATCTTTTATGCGGGAGCCGAGTTATAGTCAGTTTTGTCCCAAAATTCCAACAGGGGTCGGCAGGAGAAAATTTAAATGACACCATCGGATAGCGCGGGCCCGAAAATAGGGGGTTAGGTGAAACAACTGGCAATTATCTTTCACGGGTGCCGAGTTATAGTCAATTTTGTTTTAAAATTCGTTGCCATGGCAACAGTGTTCGACAGTGAAAAAATTTTAACGACATTGTTAGATAGCCTAGGCCTGAAAATAGGGGGCAGATGCAAACAGCGCGCAATTATCTTTTACTGGGATCAAGTTATACCGCTTTGAAATCGCCATTGGCTGTAATGCAAAATTTTGCAACTTTTGAATGGTTGCTATGGCAACAGGTGCCGACAGGGGGTAAATTTAAATAATACCGTTAGATTGCTTGATCCCAAAAATAGGGAGTAGGTAAACACAGCGCGCAATTATCTTTTACGGGGACCGAGTTATACCGCTTTGAAATCTCCATAGGCCGCAATGCAATTTTTTTTTAAATTGGGGTAAAATAAGGGAAAGAATTATCAGACTTTTATCCCAAACAAATTCGATCTTTTACTTTTTGGGCCCTGAATCACTGTGCAAAATTTCATCAAAATCGAATCAAAATTGCGGCCGTAGGAGTGTTTACAGACAGACTCACAGAATCACAGTGCTACATAAGTGATTTTATAATCTGTCCCATGCTATGCTATTAGCAATGGGACAGATAACAAAAAAACTGACTGAGTCTCATTGAACACAGACGCCAGCAAAAGACCGAAACGTTCTGTACGCTCAGGTGTGTGGTTACCTGCTGTATGCGATGCAGTATCGTCGACGTCATCGTCGGATACAGCGACAGGTAAAAGAGATGACGCGAATGACAAATGTAGATTGAATACAGTGACCACAACGACGACGAAGAAGATGTATGAAACCGAGTCGAAAGACCTCATCCTGCTGCTAGTGACGATTCGACGCAAATGCCGCTAGCAGACGACGAATGTTGCCGTCTGCTGACTTTATCGCCGTCACACGCTGCTGCTGCTGCTGCTGACTGCTTGTGTGCCGTGTGTCACGAGACAACGGTCTCTCACAGCGCGTAGACGATCACCTGCAGCGGATCGCAGGTTGTCAGCATGTCCACTGGCGGACAAGACTGTAGCCAATGTCTACTAGTTACAGCGTTTGCGGGGAGACTCACTGATGGGAGTTATTTGCAGAGAAGATCTGTGTTAATGTCACGTCTCGTGTGTCACGCGAGAATGGTCTCTCAGAGCGCGCACACGATCAACTGCTGGTGGTGGTGCTGCTGCTGGTGCTGCTGGCACTAATGGGCGGAGAGCACACACAGCACGTCCACCACGGCTGGTGTCTGTTCCCGCCACGCCCGCTGCTGAGGGGAGAGCAGCCAGGCCGGGCCGGATAGCACGTTGTCACAGACTCGGCGACACGGAGACGCCGCCGAGTAATGTAACAATGACGACGACGCGTGCTTGCACTGCACCTCACGTGCGATGACTGCATTACGCTACATCACAGTATTTGTATTTCATGACCTACTTCGTCTTCTTATCTCTCACCTATTTCATGATATTGCGACATGAGCATATTTGCCCAAGGTGATTTTATTTCACATTTTTCTTCGTATGTAAACACAAGTAGATATGTGACACTGTTAATCGGTATACACAAAGTCAGATACAACCAATAACGTAGTCGGCGTAAAAACTGTAAGACAACGTGCTCTTTTGAACTTACAAAGTTGCGTCCAGTCAAGAGGTTCGAAAGACGTCAGCGCGACGTCGTCACACGACATCCAAAGGAGACGTGCAGCCGCCGTAGGCCTCATGAGCAAAATGACCTTCTCCGTATGTCGGCAAACTACGACCAAACTCGACACCACGGCCCAACGTACTGTCTACAAAAATGTTATGGGGGCTTTTCCGGATTTACAAATCGCAGAAACACAAGCCATTTTAGGCATTACATGAATTCCGGACATTTCTCACAAGCGTTCTGAACAGAAAAATACTGCACTTATCATCCGCATCGTACATAACTTTACCACAAGATTTTGCAATGGAAAAGTCAAAGTTCAATCTTTTGCTTTCTTTTTTCCTACCCTTGCATTCTTCAACTTCTTGTTTTTTTCCTTAATCCAACAAAATTGTCTGAATAAGCAAGACCTGCAAGTTACTCTTTTGGCTCCGGATGTCAAACACATTTTTGTTTTATTTACGGTACAAAACCGTAATCTATCAAGCAAAGGCAAAATGGTATTAACCGAAAGTAGGCTTTGTGTTGAACTGTGGTACTGAATGGCTGTAGTTTTTTTTAATTATCCCACATGAATTTAAGCTCCCAACCAAATCTCCTGTGCGTAAGCCGCTGCTCATAATTGTGGCGGTATAAAGAAAGAGTTAATCTATAACGCTGCGCGGTCGTATCGTGTGAGGGCGAGTCGCATGTGGCGACGGACGTACAGCCTGCGTCAAACTGCTGTGTTGTCAGAACGTTAATCGTTCCCCGGGGTGATTCCAGACCGAGACAACGTCATCGTCGTCGTCATCGTCATCGTTCATCAGAACTGAGCCGCACGTAGCACGCCACGCCACTCCATGCCCGCTTCATAACGTCATCATGCGCCTCATCTATCATCCTCCGTCCCGTCCACTAGCTGCAGCCGCAGGCCGCGAGTCCCGGACGCCGAATAATGTGACGCGCTGCATGGCGTCTCGTCCATAGCCGAGTTGGAATTAGATCACATAAATGGAAAATTGACGCAAAAGATGGAATGTTGCAAAATTTCGGTATATAAATTATTAAGAGTAATTTATCGTGGTGATAATACAGACTGTTTTCACGTGTTGCTAATTACCATTTGTACTCTAATTGCATGTATGCTTATTGAGTATTGGAAAATAAATCCTTTCTCTTCCCCCTTGCTCTCTAAGTTGTCACATGTTTCCAATATGTGAGCTGAGCATGCAGGCCTTTATCCAACGCGACGCACGCAACGTAAGACCCTTGCGCGTAGTTTCTATAAGCAAACGGCACGAGGAAGTACGCAACACAAGCAAGTACTCAGCGAACGCAGAGGATGCAAGAAAGCATAAGCTTATTGCGCGTTAACTGCAATAACCTCAAACGCGCTCAATTTGATAGTAAAATGAGAAGTCAAATTGTTTTAGATGTCGTTTACAGATAGACGAAGTGTGTACTGCGTTTCAGAATGTGGTTTTAAAGAGCGTTCTAATGAGATGGACGGGCATGTCCAATCGCACGGTATTTATAAATTATAATTTTGACCCACAGAACCTGCAGTTGACCATTTCAGCAGATCGGAGAAAACTACGGTAAAGATAAGCAGAGATCGGCCATGTATGCAAGAGCCGTGTTGTGTTCATGAAAATTAATGAATGCTGGCTTGGATTCCGAGATCATCACAACAACAACAACGTTTTTATTAACCGAACTTTTTTGTGTCCTCTCCTAACGATGTTTGTGGCCTGATTTTTTTTGGTCGCATCACGTATTTATTGTTCACGGACAACACGGATATGATACAGTATTCATTCATAGAACCAGACGTTTTGTTGACCGTGATTAGCTGCATAGAATATTACTGACCAGGTAGCCATAGGATGATGGCTTAACTACGAAAAACAACAGCAGCTGCTGCAGCAGCAGAGATTCCACTAATTAGGATTGAGCCAGGTGAAAAAAGGTGTACTCCGCGTGAAGCTTATATTTCATGCCTGTGCTGCCCTGTGCCATTCATCCGTTCCTAGGCTATAGTACCGGTACGCTCGTATTGTCTCTGGAGAACGTGCGTCGATGAACATTAAATATGAAAAGCTCAGCTCTACAAAACTAACAGACACGTACGTGGAACTAGGGCCTACAATGTATAGTGTAATAAGCTACTCTACAAGATTTTTTTATTTCGGGATCTGCAGGGTTTGAAATACTTTTTCCATCTTCATTTAGGCCAATCTGTTCAAAATATTCTGCATGGTCGGAGCTGAAGGACAAAATCTGACATTCTGATGAATACTCAGTCCCATAGCAACACAATAAATGCCACGTAAAAAGCAAAGCAGTAGAACAAGTTTATAAGAAGGAGACGTGTGATGGCACTTTAATCAGACGGCTTGGCGTGAATGCCAGTGAGCAGCGTGTGAATGGCATAATATACGAGAAGAAAGTATAGGCCTAGCGCGGCAACACAACAGATCATATTCATATATATCATATCACATCACTTGCTACGGCGCCCCTTATCCGTAGCACAGGGGCGCAGTAAAAAAACGTTACACGGTTACAGATACATGCAAGTAAGAGTTGTTTTGTACAGTTATAATTTCCACCACCCTGACGGTGACTGTCGTGGATTCAATTAGGCTACAAGAGCAGCAGCAGCAGATCATGGTGGCTAAATGACAGACAGGTAAGCAGGCAATGAGGTAGGCCCCACCCAATGACTGCCGGTCGGTCGCTGTTAATAATAGCTACTCAGGTTACTCAGAATTATCTATGTCAACACCTGTTTATAATACAGCCGCTGACACAAAAGTAGTTTTTTAAAACCGATACTGGATGATTGATACCAAATTCTGAACAAGTGTGTTTCGCATGCGTATTATGTTCTTGTTTCAAAAAGTTTGGTAAAATCTCTCGTTTCCGATGTCTGAGCGAGCGATGCAGAGTAGTATACAAGACAAAGCAAAGTCTAAAATTAGCTCTTAAAACGTTTGCTCTCGAAAGCGAAATTTTAAATTACCTAAAACTCTCCACAGTTTTCAGAAGCTCGTTCTATGTATGTCTTTCAGCGTCTTTGAAGCTGTAGCCAGCATGGAAAAACATAGCCTACGGTGCTCTGGAAGCTGTGGAGCTGCGTGTGGCCTCTGGGTTATGCACTTTTTGCGGAATATTCTGCGGGTGCCCCTGCTGACCAAATATGCTGTTATAACTGTTAGAGAATATAGGTGACAAAGGCAGAGCTTCTGGCACGCGGGTTCTCTTCGTCGTAAAACGTGGTTTATGTACGACTATATATACGGTGTTTCATAAAAAGGGACCCCTTTTTGTTTTTCTCATAATTCACTCGAATCAATTTACACAAAATTTTTACCAGTTGTAGTTGAAGAAATACTAATTTAGAATATTGCAACAAAATATGGCAGTTGATTAAATATTTTTTGCTAGTCGTGACGTAATGCTGACATTATAATGTGTCACGGATACAAGCTTGATAGTCTCAACTGGTGCTGTCTATCGCTACCCTGCTGCGATCGTAAAAAAATTGGTTTGCCGATGACAATTTTTTGACGTTTTACAGTTGCAGCCACAAAAACGTGCAAAGCGATCGCATTTACGTGTCTGTGGGGATAGTTAGAATTTCACATGTTCGAGCAAGACAGTGCACTAGCACACCGAGCTTACAAAATGGTTGTGTTTTTGAATCGCAAGACGCTTGATTTCATGTCCACATGTTGCTTAGTGCTGACACGATAAACAGTTTTCATTAACGAACCAGATTAAGTTCACCATCGAAGCTGGGTAGCAAATGACAGCACCAGTTGAGACTATCAAGCAAAAAATACTTAATCAAGTGCCATATTTTGTTGCAATATTTTAAATTAGCATTTTTTCCGCTACAAGTGATAAAAATTTTGTGTAAATTAATCATCATTTGAGTAAATTATGAGAAAAAATGGATCCCTTTTATGAAACATTGTGTATATATAGGATGGTTACAGCTTATGCTTCTGTGAAACATATAATTGAATTTACATTACGGCCGATGTATTACACCCGACATTTTAAGGATGATCCCTAGGACTAGTCGTCAATGTTGGTTTATGTAGTTAACAATTGCACACAAGTAAGTAAGAAAGTTGAACAAAAACCAAAAGTACATGTGAGTGAAGTAAAGCGTGAATTTATTCATAAGTTTACTGCGTTCGGAGGTAAGCTGCAGATACAGTACGTTAAAAACGGCTATACGTCATTCTACAGTAGTCGCTGGGAAAATTTCAGACAGGCTAAACTGCTCATAGGCCTACACGATGCGGGTATGTACATGATTACTTGTAATGAATGCTGCACGTTATCATAGCTGATTGACGTTCAGTTCTTTTGCAGCGCGATGCAGGTAGAGTGTAAAGCGCTGGATTGTCATTGCAAGTTTGCCGTCTGTCCGTCCATCTGTAACGCTAATGTATCATGGTCACATAGGTTGAGTCATTTGGAATTACACGAATAATTAGTTTATGGTTTTCGTTTCTCGGAACCCTGGCGACTGTTCCTGGAAATCATCCCTAAAATGTCGGGTGTAATACATTGGCAGTGGCGTAATTCAGGTATTTGTTTGTCAGCCGCATAAGCTGTGACACTGACGCCATCATACATAAACGAAGACATCGCGTGGCGTTATAACGACAGTAAGACGTTGATGTTTAACATTGGTTGCATGCAGTGTCTATAGACTGTAGCCTGTATTTGAAGTCGGTCGGTCGGTCAGTCAGTTTGTGCTTACCAAGTTCCGTGATGATTGCCATAAAACTGCTGCGGCGTTCAACGGTTTCAGGACACGCACGCGCACATTGCATGCCGTTCATAACAGCGCCATTGTGTTGATACGGCAGTCACTGCATGGTGCTGTCAGATGCTGAAGCTGATGATGATGATGATAATGACGACATTATCCAAGCTGCTATCAGTAGGCTACCACTCGTGCTCGCGGAATTCAAAAGTTCACATGAACTCTAATGTTTAACAGTTCATTTTGTCGGGACAGTTGCACGTGATATGAGAAAAAAATTAACAACAACAATGTTGGTTTTTTCTTACAATTAAGGTAATATTCATATTGCATTTCCATGTTCAAAGTTCAAACTAACTAATTCCCGCAATATCATCAAAAGTGGTCCTTGTTTATGTTGTATATGCAACAATAACAGCACTGTAGCAGAATTATTGTCAACGCAAAAAAAGAGAAATATTCACGTTGTAATGCTAAGCCTAATTGTGGCCTCTATTCCGCGTCTCTCCAGGTCCCTTGTAGCATTCACAGTTGCCCAGAGTTTACCAGATGCTGCAAGAGTGGGTCACAAACAACAAAAATATTTACATATAAAAAACAAAATATAAAAAAGCAGGACAAAACGTGCTATAAATACATAAATTTATGAACGTTTTTCGCTTATATTCTGCTTTTTATGATACGAGGGCTTAAAATTTGCATAAAAAATCACACACACACTGCAAAAACAAAACTGACCTACACTTTAGCCAACCAATGCAATATCATCACGGTCTCGCAGAATGGAAGTCGGAAAATGAAATAGTACGAAATCTGACACAATTCTCTACCACACTCTAATTTTATATGCACAAAAATACTCTAATGGGTTTTCTTGTCCAAGAATGGTTGGAAAATCATTTTTAAATTCGAAATTGAATAATGAAACATGGCAGTATTATATTTTTGAGTCCCGCTAACCGAAAAAAGTGTCTCGCCTGACCTCCGACTGGCCACCCCATTCTCATTGACCAGTCTTTCTGCTCAGAAAAATGGCTCCGTGCTATATTAAATATTAGACCCCCTATTGGTGATAAACGCTATTATCGATAGCATATAGCGAATGAACACAACGGAATAGACTCTAGGCTGGGTCAATATTTATTGAATGGAAAATGGACCGGGAAGCTTTCAGACGAGACAAACAATCAATGTTTTAGGCTTTGTGTGAATTACATTATCAGTGTAGCCGCCTCGTGTCACGCATCATGTGAATATTATGTCATCACGCAAACGTCACTCTGGTAGCCTAATGAAGACAGTTTTGGATGACATTTCATTCGAATCCCAAACATGCTACAGTACACGGCTGTGTGGTTAATTTAGGTCATTCAAGGTGAATAATTTTTATGCCATTTGGAAGCCGATATAAAACTTTCTATCAATGATCAATAGCAACCTAGGACCTATCTCTCACCGTTTCCGAATATGGCCAGGTTTCCGTTGATAGTAGATAGCTGAAATTTTGCATGCCCTAGTATAACACCCATGGTTAATTATTCGTTTAAAAAATTTTCTTTTACGCTTTACCCGTTAGACACAATACATCCGCATCCGTTACAGACGAGCAGACGGACAGACGGACAGACAGAAAGACGGAGGACAATTATGACAACAGCTCATCACGTCAATTTTCTGCGCTTAATTGTATGTAATTGTTAATTCATTTTTACTATTTTATATTTAATGTAACAAGATGTAAAGAAGCGATAAGGGCCTATGTTTACATCAATATATACAGCACAATATACACAGCGACTTGGAAAGGTCTAAAACCTAAAAAATGAAGAATTGCCTAGTTTGCAGTAATTATTAAAGCAGTTCAGCTATTACCTAAAATAGAATAAGCCTAAAAACCACCATGAATGTAAAAATGAAAAAATGACGATAATTCATAGCAAAATTTAAAAAGTTTAATGTCCAGACAGTCAGTCAGTAATCTAGGCCTACATCAGCCGGACGCAGTGGCCGAGAGCTCTCAGTGTCTCGGCGACGCTCTTGCGTCCGTCGCGGCGGTCCATGC
>Ga0056128_1005247_pt1 | contig 16289 bp, 12 predicted proteins | sample WorMetLIZISLAND2_FD_71113 | JGI IMG/M metagenome (GOLD analysis project Ga0056128, IMG submission 71113) | Marine gutless worms symbiont microbial communities from Max Planck institute for Marine Microbiology, Germany - Olavius geniculatus... ... | reverse complement strand
TTTTGTGTTCTGTGATTTCCCAAGGTAAGACAGTTGCACTAAATAGATGAGGTGGGATTTGAAACCACCATTCGATGACATACAGTCTCATTAATAAGTGTGCCAAAAATTATTATAATCAAACATTCATTGTTCCAGTTATTGCAAAAAATGTAGTCACATGCTTTTTTTTGAGACACAGTGTAGTACCACATTGTTGTATGCACACGAGAGTGAGAAAATGGAAATTATTTTCGCTGGAAGTATTGGCTTAAGCTGTTGATTCTGCGTTGCCATTAAGGAATTTTTTTTTACCAGTTTCTGTGAGTGAGACATTGATCATTTATATTGGTCGTTCCATAAATAAGTTTATTATCGTTTTGTCTGTCCATTGCATGGCTGCTGAAAAATAATGAACATTTTGAATTGTTGGGGAGACACCAGATCTACTGCCGGGCTTCTGAAAAGTTGTGAGCAGGAAAAGTCGGAGACCTGATCATTGATTTCTTGGCGATGTGCTTTAAACTTGGTGATAAAGATTTAGGCAGGGTGGAATGTAGTGGAATTTGGCACTAAGTGTTTACATTGTGCACTTGTTTCGCAAGGATACAGTGTGTGAAAACTTTGTGAAGAATTTCTTACAATCGTTGTTACGAGGGTCATTCCATAAATAAGTTTACAAAATGGCATCATTCTGTTAATTCTTAAAATAGGAAAAATCTGAAATGTACAGTTTTGTAAGGAATTTAATTCTGAGTACCAGATGTGAGTTTTATTATGTGACGTCATTAATAACTAGAAAGCAGTCATTGCCTGCAGGTACCTCCGCTAAGGCAAAGCTATTCGCCAGGTGGCGTCACCGTCTTTGCTTTGCCAGCGGTTCCCTTATGCCCTCTTTAACGCAATGGTCACAAAAATTTCAAAGTGATCCAGAATCCAGGATTCCTTCCGGATCACCCCCAAAATTGAATCACTGGTAGTTTATGCCATGCCCGACATACGCTTAAAATTTCAGAGAGATCCGTCCATAACTTTTTGAGTTATTTTGCTAATACACAGACAAACAAACAAACAGACAAACAAAAACTGGCAAAAACATAACCTCCATGGCGGAGGTAAATATGAAATAAGGCGACGTTGCCACTGAAATTGTCATGAACAGCATACTATTGTGTTTGTTTTGTGGTCAAAAAGACTTAATGCAAATGAGATTAGGCATCCAGAATATAACGACAAGTGTTTTACGATGCAAACAGTACACGTTTGGTGTAAGACAATGCTAGATAGGCATAAATTTGCATCAATTACCAAGGTGCAGTTAGTTCTTTGTCAGTGACTTGAACAGCAGCCAACATCCTTCTTTGCATCAGGCATTTAGAAGCTTGTTGACAGATGCAAAAAAATGTTTGAACGAACTTGGGCGATATGTTGAAAAATGAAGTACTAGTGTTTAGCATTTAAAGAGGTGACATTAACTTGTTAAGTTTATTCGTTTTTGTGATTCCTATGCCGGTGGGGAAAATAGTACACAAATACACTGCGTTCTATTGGCAGACGATGTCACAGTAATGATGTCATCATCAAAAAAATTTCCACACATGTTTCGAGTTAAATTTTCTACAAAATGTTTATTTTAGCTACTGCTTTCAGCGCGTCTTAGCCATTGCAATTCTGTCTGTCTGTCACACAGGTGGATCAGTCAAAAATGGTCCAAGCTAGGATTACGAAATCATTATTGTCTCTGCCTGGAAAACTCTAGTTTCAGGAACCGTAAAGCTTTTCCATAAATTGGAAGGGGGTCACCCCGAACGAAGGTGCTAAATGAGAGAGGGTATGTAAAATGTGCGATTTTTGGCCGATTTTTTGGCCAATAAGTCGCTGTATCTCAGTAACGATGCGAGATAGGGCCTAGGTTACTATTAATCACTAGTAGGAAGTCGTACTCTGGCTCTCGATTGGTGCTGAATTCAGTGACTTTGAACGCCAAAATAGGGGGTTTTATGGATTTTTTTGGCGATTTCGGGCTGCGACACAAGTCTCTATCATTCACAAGGTGGCGCCATGGAACTGTCGTTATGTGATCCAGATAGAGAATTTGGTATTTGTATATTAACTTAGCGTGAACACCTTAATTTTCAGCTAAACTACTGAACCGGAACTGCTATAGGCTTTCGTGCATCTTTTGAGCATTAGCTCAAATTTCTTATATGAATTAGTGGAATGGCACCATTTTGTAAACTTATTTATGGAACGACCCTCGTAATTTACTTTAATAGAGCTGCATTGTGTGAGCCGTGTATATGTGTGTGATAGCTGCAAGCAATCCAGTGCATGGATGTTGCTGAGCAAGCACTGCAGGCACTGGAGATGCTTTCCAAGAAACACAACAAAGCCATACTGCACGCTGTATGTTTCACCATTCATGTCACTCTATTGTTACTGCTTGAAAATGATACATGAGAACTTCCTTCTTAATAACTCTTAATAACATGGCTTCCTTGTTTTAATTACAAAGTGATGCTAATGCCGGTTATTTTGATACTGACAATAGTGTCACTTACAATTTGTTGTTTCTGTTAAGCACGACACTACAGTGGCGGAAAATCCGCCATGCTAAGTGCCGTCCATTTGCTGGAGTGGCGGAATTTCCGCCCTGCAAAAAAATGCTGCAGAGGTAGAAATACCGGCTAAGGCCATCCGTGTCCGATGTTGCCATTGCCATATCCGTGCTGACAGTGAGCGGCTTGGCTTTCATGCAGCAGATGCGCATGCTACCAATAGACTGCGCAAGGACTATCATCACAGCTGCTTGAATAGCGCTATTTATGGAGCGCCGAAAACAGACACATACTTGGTTTCCGGTTTCTGCCACTCCAGCAAATGGACGGCACATAACGTGGTGGAATTTTCGCCACTAGAGATTTCTTCTTCTGTTAAAGTGAAATAGATGTTTCTTGTCACTGGATCGGAGCACATTTTTGTGGAGCCGTTACACTGCAAACGTTGAGAATCTAAGGCCCATGTCAGACACGCGACAAAGTTGCGCAATTTTGTTGCGCAGCTTTGTTGAGAGACAAAATTGCCTGTCTGACATGGCATGTTGTGCAACGTTTGATGCGTCGCACGATAAATTTGCCAAATAGAAACCATCTCTATTCCTTGGCTATTTATCACCGAATCTCTTAGCTGTGATTGGCCAATTTATTGTTTACATGTTATTTTCGTGTTGCTTATCGTCTGACTCATAAGTATTGGCAAGTCAATTATGATGTTATTACTAATTTTAGTATTAAAAGTCACTGAAAAAAATATTTGTTGTACGATGCATTTGTTTAATTGCCTCATGCAGTAACCACTTAGCACACGGAGCTGTAATTACGTTCGAGCACAGAACTCGAGGCTGTACCTGACGACAAGCTAGCCTATGTCTATTTTTTAGCTGCTGGCTGAGCGAGTTTATGCCAGGAAATTCCAGGTTTAAACTTCCCGGATGTTATCTGTAACGCTGGTAGCCATGTTTGTTTGGCGATTGTTTGCCGATAGAAATTCGACAGTTGCCTAGGCAAATTTGTCGGGCAATAAAGTGGGGGCAATTTTGTCGTGTGTCTGACGTGGACCTGAGGCACACAGTGGCAAAGACAGGTAAAACCGGAGAGTGTGCTTATGTACTTTTTAAAAAAAATTTCAAGAGTTCAATAATATGTATAAAATGCCGAGAATCTTACCACGCAGTAAGTTCTGTGCTTATTTGTGAGATTATGTGAACTTTGTGACAGAACGGAGTACTGGCATGTCTGACATACGTTGATTTCTTCTCAATGCCGGCCCAGCGTCATGCTTTGGCGGTCACTGCTAACTGTTGTCAGAACCTTACACCGGACGACTTTCATTACATTCAGGACTCACTGCCCTTGCTGAGTGCCCGACTTACCTCAAACGTATGTATCGTTCAATCAGCTCTACATCTTGCTGTCTTTAGCATTTATGTATTTTGTTGCATGCATTGCTTTTACAATGGATTGCAATGTGTTTTTTTTAGTCATGTACACATATTGACCACTTTTAGTAAATGTTGTTAAGTCAGTTTTGTAACCTTAGGACTTTTTGTTGCGCAAACCAAATTAAAGATGCTTGTAATTCGAAATATATTAAATATTTATCGTGCATATGTGGAGATGGGTGTGGCATTTGTTGGGCTTGCTGAATCCACTATCTATGGTTTTATATCTGTGGTGTATTCTGCGCAATAGAGATGCTTCATGATATTGCACTGTATAAATCCAATGTGGACATTGACATTGTAATAGCAGATTGTGCATAACATGTAAGCTTTTACACAGTGTACTGAATACATATTAACTGTTAGCTCAGGACATAGAAACAGAGATGAGCATTTTATGCATATAGTATCATTATCATTAATCATTACTAATTTTACCATACATTGTTCATTTCAGCTGCTTAGTTTTTCTGGTCAGGCTGACATTTTTTGCTGATTTTTAGTTGGCCATCATCTATCAGCCACTTTGGTTTTAAATACCATATCTTTACCAGAGTTGTCGTCATGATTTATATGAATTACCACAATGATGACTGCAGAGTGGCACTGATGCTGAGGTTGCTGTTGTTGCTGCTGTCCTGTGTTTGCCAGGACAAGAAGTCACTGGAGAGTGTGTGCCTTTGCATGGCTCGACTTGTTGATAACTATCATGTCGATGAGAAGATCATGAAGGAAATTGCTTCGCATGAGCTGCTTGTCAATGTCCAGCAGCTGGTTAGTTCAGATGATATCATTTTCTCAAATCATTTTTGGTCAGTTGACATATGGGGTGATAGCAGCATGGTCAGCTCGGTCTTTTAGTGTCAGATGCTGTTATTTGATTGCTAGGATTCAATTCGATTCAATTGTTTTTGCTTAATAATTTTTTATACAGGTAAGGTTGCTGTCTTGCCAAGTTATATGAGTCTGTTTTTGCCATGTCAGCCATTTGTGCATGTGTCTAGCAGCAGACAGTGATGACTTAAAACTTACATAATGTTGAAAGAAAAGTGTGATATCTCCGCAGATGTAAATGGTATCATTATTCTGGAATTACAAGTTTTAGAAACACAGTTTAATTTGCAGCAATAAACCTGTCGTAATGTGTAGGTATAAAATACTTATTTTGTTCTTACGTTGTTACGGCAGAAGAAGGGAATTGCACATTGATGAACTTGCTGAGGCAATTCCACTATGTTTTCCTTTAACTAATGATCTAAGCTGATCTAACTCCAGCAAAGTTTATCAGTTAAAACAAGACTGAAACTAGAAGGCGCTCGTGAGAGTGCATATCTCCACAAAGTGAAATGATTTAAACATTACTACTACTACTACTACAGCTACAACTGCACCCTACAACAAGGAAAGGGGAGGGAGAAGGAAGAGCCGCTTCACGGAGGGAGGGAAAAGTAATAGCCAGCGTTGCTGCTTGATGCCGTTTGTGCAATGACGCCATTGCCATTATGAGTCATGTACATGCACAGAAGGACAGAACGACCAAACTCTTAATAGCCTTCCCTCAAATATTTTACCCTGCAACTCAGACTCTGTTTTTAAGAAACATTTGAAAACGTTTCTGTTTAATACTGCCTGATTGACTGTTGTCCAGTGCCTCTGTAGCTCCGCATATTGGCGCTATATAAATATGATTAATATTGGTATTAGTATTAATCTCTTCCAATGTTCACTACGTTCATTTTGGCGGAGATAATTAGTGGATCATTTGTTTGTTGTCGGGACTGATGCGAGAGCCAGTAGTGAACGTGGGTGACTCTTTGTAAATGGTTCACGATGTTTAGTTTCAGCGATGATGATTGATGATGTTGATGATGCTGTGTGGTACAGCTGATGGCAAGCCCGCAGGTGCTAAGTACTGGAGTGTTTGTCACCGTGCTTCGAATGCTCGTCATCATGTGTGCCGGTTGCCCTGATCTGGCTGTCATGCTTCTCAAACAGAGTATGTCGATTTATTCTTGTGTTTCTCTCACTTCCTGCAATAGTGTGTGCATGAAATGTGGGTGTTTACGATTTATTTTACATTTATTTTGTTTAGCTTTTTAAACTTTGTTGAACTTTTGTTTTTACTTTACATGTACTGTAATTGTTGCCAGATTTATTTGTACAAAAATGTGTATGGTATTAAGTCAGTGCATTCATCTCGGCTAGTTTGTCATGTGCTTTTGAATTGTAGTTTATTGTGTTAATTTTTTTGTAATGTATAGCCAAGATTTGCATTTTGAAATGTTAAAATACATTTTTCAGAAAATATATTTGTGTCTGCAGATGTGGCTGAAACGCTTTGTTACTTACTTATTGGACCTGACCAAGCTGGTGCTTCACAGAGTATTGAGGTAAATATGTGAAAACATTTTCAAGATGTTCGATAACATTTTGTATCTTCCATGATAAATGGAGTCTATGCTGTGTAGCATTTTTGTATGGTTTTTCCCTTATAATGCTTCATTACGTGTTGCTTTTAGATATTCGCTTACCATAACTGGCTTATGCTTTAACATATTGCTTTTTATATATTTGGTGCAAATTTAATTAGAAATCGAAAATTTCAGAAATTACACTTTCACGATTACCACACTTAATGAAGTCCAGACCTGTATAGATTCTGCTGTAACAAACGAATGACAAAGAAAGTTTATGGGACAACAGGTTGTTGTTGTTGTAGCCCACAATTTAAAAAAATTGCAAACTGAACAGATCCAGGTAGGTTGAGGGCCTGGATTTCTTTCAATGCCGCCGATTTGGAGCAAAATAGGATCAATGGCGACAGCATCGGTTGATCCGTAATCAAAAACACAGTGAGGCTGATAGGCCTTGTCGACGACGAAAAGACGACATGAAAAGAGTGAGGGAGGGGGTACAGAGTTGTTTGCAGCCGATGTGCTGAACGGGTTGACGTCGAGTAGACTCGTCATACATGCCGAAGCTTGTTGACGTTCTGTCAACGGCAGGCGTCCAGCTGGCTGTTGGTTCCACTGCAAAAAAGCGACCACAAGATAAGTAACCACTGTATTGGCATTCATGTGAGTAATGTTGAGCTTTGTTTGCGAATGTGCGCATATGTCTGTTGCAGTTGGTGCAGAGAACCCCACAGGAACTGTTTGAGATTGTATCGCTCATCGGGTAAGTGTGTGTAATGCCTGATGTTACGGTGCATTACTGATTCACCAAAATAGCCGGAGATTGTTATCTGATAATTATTATAAATGTCACAGCACTGTTTATTGTGCAAATGGCGTGATGTCAAATGTTTGCTACATTTCTCATCAGTTCTGAAGTCTTGAACGAAACAAGTATGCTGTCTGTTACACTTTTGGTGATTGCACTCAACTGCTTTGCTATTACCACCTTCATTTGTCTTTGGTTTAATAATTTTTATATTACTCTCTGAGTGCTGAACTTCGGCTACGGACTTCTAAGGCACAAATTTTTGCCTGAAATATAGCCTGAAATGTACTTTGTTACTGTAGGACTTTGCCATTAACTGCCAGCTTTCTTCCAGGATCGTTGATGGACAGATGGAGTTTTACATTGATTAGCATGTGACTCACTAGCAGCAGATGTGTTCTGCTGTGAAAAGATTCCGGTTATTATGTCATTAAGTTGATGTATGCGTAGGGAGTTGATGCCGAAGCTGCCAACAGACGGACTGTTTGCAATAGACTCGATGCTGCGTAAGTCCTCATCACAGCCTGCGGATGGTGTGATCTGGCAGTGGCTTGATGATCATGGCATGTGGCATCCGTACAGTGTCATCGACAGCCGCATCATTGAGGTCACTGCAAATACTTTTGACTTAGTCCATAATTTATAATATAATTAGTTACTGGGTGCTGTTCTGTTTATATCTGTGACACTGAATTTTGTCCTGTTTTTGCAACATAGAGGCATAATCAGATGCTACTTTTATCCAAAAAAGTCGTTTTTAAAGGCTTCATTGTTACATCAGCAGTGCTTATTAGTTTTGGGGGTAAATTTCATATGTCGTACAGATAGTGAAATGTCGCATGGCATGGTTACGTGATTATTAATAGGTAGCAAACATTTTTAAAAATCGCTTTAAAATTTGCAGCAATTGCGAAGATAATGACAAAAGACTTTAGGGGATACTTTTTTCTCTCAGGATCTTTTAGTCATGGATCATCCGCATGAGTGAAGTGTAGTTGTAATCTTGTGGAACAGGTGGCAGTTAGCCAGTGATTGGTCCACTTTTAGGCACCAGTATAATGTGAATTACTTAATTATTAATTAATTAGTGCATGCATGACTTGTTCTGATTATCTTTAAGGCAGTGTTGTTTGCAGTACTGGCATAAAGCAATAACAATACTTGGTGGAAAAAGTATTGCAATACTTTTGCAATACTGATTGCAATACTTTTTTCAAAATCATTATTGCAATACATTTTGCTATACTCCATTATCTGTTTCCTCAAATTAATTTCGATTTTTGCTGTTGTGTACAACTTCTTTCTAAATTTTGGGTTGACTAAAGACTATGTACTACATGTGGTCAACCCAGAAATTAAGCGATAAACAAGTCGTATTGACATGTTACTTTTCATTCAGTCTTTTTGACGTGATCAAACAAAAAAATGAAAAGATTCTCTCTGTAGTCAAACAGCATCCTCACGATTTAGGGTGTACTTTACACCAAAAAAGTATTGCTTCTAAGTATTGCAATATTTCAGTCCTAAAAGTATTCAAATGCCACATGCAGTACTGAACATGCAACCAGTATTGCAATACCTGTTGCAATACTAAAGAGTATTGCAATACTTATTGCAATAATTGCAATACTGCAGTATTAACAGCCCTGCTTTAAGGCACATAAATTTATTGCAATATTATGATGTGGTATATTGTTGTTTGCAGGCAGCTCACCAGTCTGGTGAGCACGAGGTTAACTTGTCGATATTTGGTGGCAATTACACCGTGGACTTTGAGACGATGCAGCAGATTAATGACGACACTGGTACAGCACGACATGTCCAGCGCAAAGTGAACCCGCTTGCAGCCACTTCAACAGGTCTCGACGAGCACTCTCTGTTTGACCCCATCTTTTTGTAGGCTCATAGGTTGATAAGCTATATAAATTTAGCAAATTTTAGTGTATAGCTTGCCATGTCACCATGTTTCTTCAGTGTCACCGTTTTGATAATCGATTTTGGCACTTGGAATGTTGATCCCTTAACTAACTGGTCACTCCTGTAGTTTTCTAAACAGTGAATTGCTAGGATCTTTCTTATTAAAGTAACGTTTGTATGCATCTTCTGATACAATACTGCGGCCGTGCATTCTGATGTGAAGTATGACAGTTTCTATGTGCTTGATTACACTTGGGACGTTTGGCTGCCTGATCTTGGCTACAGGTTATTAGGCTTTCATACTGGCATACTGAATCACTGTTATGCTGGATTATATGTGTGGTATGTGCTGTGATCAGTATTCACTTGGAATATCACTTTCTGACAGTGCCTCCTAAATGTGTTGTCAGTTCAGATCCGATTTGAACTATTTTAATCACAGATTAATTCGTTATACTGCACCCTGCAAAGATGGCAGTACTGTAGTTTTAATTAGCTAGCTTAGAAAGTTTTTTGTATATATACACTGTGTTCAGAAAAAAACACCCATTACCGTTTTGTTTTATATCTCTGTTAAAAATGTTCAGATTTCACAGAATTTTCGGGAAATGTTTAGGAGGAAACAGGTATCGTTTATGACATCATGCTGATGTCATATTTCCGTGTTTGAAAACTACCGGTTTTACCATAGAAAACAAGCCTTTGATAAAATGTTTGCAAGTCAGCAAGGGTTATGGAGCAGCAGATTTGTGCAAAGTGTTTCCAGGCAATGCAGAGAAAATTGAATATTGATGGAATAAAATGTTGAAATAAGAGAAATTGTCATGACTGGCAGTATCAAGCCATTTGACTAATGGCGAGCAAGTGGTCATTCATGCAGTGACCCAGTGCGCGTATGCCTGCCAACATTAGCAAAGTTGAGGATCTCGCACTCAGCCAAAAAAAATTAACCACAAGAACATTTCACAATGGAAAATTGTGTGACGGATTAGCATATTTTGGGGTTCAGTCAGCACAGTGACCAGTTAGGGTGTTATAACATTTCACCAATGTTTGTCTTCTATGATAAAACCCATAATTTACAAGCACGGAAATATGGTGTCAGTTTGACATTATCGGTAGCAAAGAATACCTAACTTTGGTACCTAAAATGCTTGTTTCCTCTTAAAATTGTTCCCTGAAAATTATGTGGAAATCTGAACATTTTCCACCTAGATATAAAAGAAAACGTTAGTGGGTGTTATTTCTGAACACAGTGTAGATCATTTAAACCTTTGGTCGATTTTTATAATTAATTAGGAAAGTTTAGCCAGTTAGAAAATTGCAACATATTTGATTTATTTTTTTAAATTTCTGCTAGTTATGGTTATTTTGTTTGGTAGTAAGATCTAATTAGGTACCTCTCAGTAACTGAATTTTTAAAGCAGCATTTGATTCAATTGTTCTGTTGTCATTGTGATTGATGCTGTGGTGGTAGTGGTGAAAGTGTCGATGACAAAGAGTGACTCGAGGGAAGATATCCTGCACGAGGACACAAACTTGGCATCATCATTCATCAAGACATTGTTCGGTGTTCTCTATGAGGTTTACAGCTCAGCGGTCAGTTACTGTTTCTGTCTCAGTTACTTGTGAGATCTAGTTAATAATAAGAACTGTAATTTCACCTGAGCTATTGATGATGTTGTTGGTTGGATGATAGAATCGGAATTCATTTCGTAAAAGTACTGCCACTGCAATATGTAAAGGTTTACTTTTACCAGCACAGCACGGACTAACTCCGCAAAAATAGGCCAGCAAAATGGAAAAGGTAGTAGTTTGGCTTAATTGGTTGCATCAACAAAGTTATTCAATGCCAGGCTCAGTTAGTACTTAGATGTATGACCATCGGCAGGCAGGTAAACCATCTCTGTGTTTAACCAGCCACCCAGGTCAACTCAGCCTAGCCATCCCTCCACGAGTAGGCACAATGAGTGCCAGCAAAATCTGCACGTAAACATGCACACTGCATGATGCACTAGACTTGTATCCATGGTCTTGCTGTGTAAACTGGTGTCTGGCTGAGGACTAAGGTAAAGGAGATCAGCACTGCCCTATGTGCCTTATGACTCGCGAAGGACTTTACATACTTTACAAATGGAAAAGGGGTTATGTTTGAGATGGCGGATAAGTGAAAATGATAGCAATCACTAAGCGACTGTTGTGTCGTAGACTGGTGAGTGGTGATTGTAGGCTGGTCTGTCCGTGCGCCACAAGTGCCTCCAAGCTATCATGAGGATGATCTACTACGCCAGTGCCGACCTTCTACAGTCTGTTCTTACCTCATCCAACGTGTCTAGGTGACTGAGCTGTACTTATGTCTGACAATCGTGTGTCGACACTGAATCATTGATTGTAATGTGAACATAATAGATCAGACAATGGAACATTTTTGATGCATCAGGAATCAAAGCTACAGTTGTCATGTTGTCAGTGTTTCATCCGACTCCTATTAGTGTTGTATAATGACAGCTTGTAGTTTGTACACTGGTCGTTAGTGGGCTTGTTATTTGAATTTGGTATGAGTTTGTTCTGTCTCGTCTTATCACCAACTGTCAGCCACACCCGACTGTCTGGGAAGATTATTGGAACTACCATTATGTTAATTACATATGCACACATATAATGGAGTTCTTACAATTTTAGGTTTAGCTCATGTTTTGTGTTTCTGTAAAGGTTAAACTTTCTGTTTCTTTATTGTAAAGGTTAACCTTACCGTTCCATTACTATGTGTTTGTGTGCATTTTGCCTGAAAAGGCCATCCCCGAAATGACCTATATTGTGTCGAGTGGGACGTTAAACCCTTCTCACTCACTTACTTAGCAACCAAGCTTTTCTGATCACCACTGCTTGTCTCTGGAGCAGTCTACCTTAACACGTTACCTCTACGTTTTTCTAGTTCTGATTTTCTGTCCTATGCCTACATGTAGTTTTTGCAGTGGCTGCACAGTGTTGCTTCATTGCATTGGGTGCTATAAGCACTCGTGTTAATCTCACAGGGAGAGTTATTCTGGACTGTTGTAGTTATTGCACCATGTGTAACGATGACCAGTGTACTAATCAGTTGCCGTACTGTTGTATAATCGTCAGTTGCTGCTGGCATTTATGGCATTTAGCAGCTGGTAATCAAGCATATAGCTGAAGACTGTTGAACACAGTAATTGTATTGTCTCCAGCGGCAATTTGCTGATTGTTTGTGTGCGTGTGTGTCTGCCTCAGTCACGTTGCTGCAATGATGGCTTCGCCAGATCTGAAGATCGTAGTTGCGAGCATACAGATGGCAAACATTCTGATGGAGAAACTGCCTGACGTGTTTGGTGTCTATTTCTGCCGTGAAGGTCGGCTGTCTTGTCTTCGTGTTTTTTTGTAGTTTTTGTTACGCATGACAGCAGAATGCTTCGTGCATCTTAGCCATCGTTTAAGCGTCTATCAGTTTGTCTGTCTGTCACACTCGTGATCTGTGTCAAAACAATGCAAGCTAGGATTACGAAATTCTCACTGTGGGCTGCCCCAACGACTCTAGTTTTTAGTGACAAAATTTCTTACCCCTGGATGAGGGGGTTCCTCTTGAACAAGGGTGTCAAAGAGGGGTACCCGCTTAAAAAGACGTTATTTTGCCACTATTGGCTCTTATAGTGTGAAAACGGTTGCAGATAAATTTTACAGACTTGCTGTATATAATAACAAGTACTGGTGACAGGCTTTTTAGATTTGTCAACATAAATGACCTTGAACGACCTTATACCCCTAAATAGGGGGTTTCGGTGAATTTTTACAAAATTTTTGCCTGTAGTGCAGATTTCAACAGTAAATTGCAACAAAATGCAGTCTTCAGCTATATGCTTGCTTACCAATATAACTTGCGTATAAAATTTTCAACATTAAACGTAGATTTTAGCAGTTCAAGTCCTGACCCCCTAGGTTCCAGGAGGTCTGTGCAGGCGGGCGTCAAAGATGGCTACTCCTCTAAAAATGGTTATTTTACTGCTGTTGGCTCGTGTCGCATGAAAACGTTTGCAGATAGGCAGAGACATGCTGCTTATCATAACAAGCAATAGTGACAAGCTTTCTATTGGGATCAACATCGATGACCTTGAAAATAGGGGTTTTAGTGTTTTTTGCAATTTGTTTCTGCGGTGCAGATTTCAAGAGTGAATTGCATTGAAATGGATAGAAATTGATCAAGACAACTTGCGAATGGGAACTGCTAAGGCTGTCGCACGTCTCATGAGCTTTGCTCAAATTACTTGTCATCTTGCAGTTTGATTAGATGGTTACTCGAGCACATATCAGTATGTTACAGTTCTGATTGATTGCTGTCTGTTTTATTCAGTAATAATTTATAGTGGCTAATTTTCCGAAGGTCACATTTACTAGTTGCATGGTTTTTGCATGTTATGTCAGGATTTTCATAATCACTCAAATGCAACAAATTCAATACAGTGAGACTGCTGTTGTCTGTTTGTACAGGAGTGATGCATCAGGTGAAGAAGTTGTGTGAACCTGACGTGATTGACTTGTCGGCCAAGAAGTCGGAGTCGACGACTTCGGCTGCTGCTGCTGCTGCTGTAACTGATGCTGTGCCTGCAGCTGCTGGAGCTGATGCAGCTTCACTTAGTCTGACATCAGTTGATAAACACCAAGCCGACACTGCTGTTCCGAGTGCAGCTACAGGCATTGCCGATGGCCGCAGACAAGCTAGCACTGTTACTTCATCGGGATCATCACCTCGCATGTAAGTCTGATTCGATGGTCTTCTCGATCTATATTATACTGCTCATTCCACTATCCGATTTGAAGGATGTTAGCTTTTAATTGATTAGAATAGGAGATATAACATTTTATTACAACCATGAACTTAATTAATACGGTGACTATTGTCATTTGTGCATCGGATTGATACGGTCATCATTTGACTGTTATTACCAGTGAAAAGAAACTCAAGAACAGCCTGAACAGTATAGAATTCTGATGTGGTTTGGATAAATTTTTTGTAAAATTCAGACCCTCCAAACAGTGATCATTCATAGGACCACCAATTTGGCATTGCAGTTTGCGAAGCAGTTGAAGTTAAGGTGATCTGAAATTCCGTCCCCTATATGACCTATACTGTGTCGGGCAGGATGTTAAACCCTACTCACTCACTGATTTGATACTGTATGAAGCTGTTTGTTGCAGTCACAAGGCTTGTTACGTGTTGCATCATCCACAGGTGTGTTGATTGTTAGAGTTTGCTGTAGCACAGCAGGCATTTGGTTGCTTGTTGCAGGCGTCTAAGCAGCGTCCTAAAGCACAAGAAACTGCCAAAGAGAGGCGGAGGCCGCAAATCCAGCAAGTCAGACCCGGTTGCTTCGTCGTCGTCTGAGAGTATAGAATCGTACTCACCCATGGCTGATTCGTATGCCGGTTTAGGGCGGGGTAGCATGGCTGTCGAGCTGACGCCACCGCCACCACGTGGTAAGTGGAGTTCAGGTGGGAAGTCGTCGTTCCTGGCGGGATTTCATCCGTCACGCTGGGGACGAGCTAGTTCCACTGGACCTGAACGGCCAGCTCCACACGCAGTGAGTTTAGATGTTCTCTTTTCAAACTTGATGTGTGACCCTTGTTTCAGTACCGGATGCATTTATAGTTACTGCAGTGCCATCGCTCATGTCAAACTTTTTCAGTGTCTGTTTAGTTATGCTTTTTTCATCTTATCCACTTATCGACTGCTGCATTACACTATTTTTTGCTCACTTCAAGGATTAACGTCCACTTAACATTTGGTTTATGTTCAACCAATCTTCTTTCTGGAGTTACTCCAGGTTACTCTCAGTTCCTGCATCTTCGGAGATTGCTATAACCTGTTTTTTAAAGCTGACCTCTGGAAGAAAGAATTGTCAATCAACTTCACAGTCAGCATATACATTATGCAACACATTTCATCACACGGATGGTGGAAAAAGGTTCTGTTGTATTACAACGTATGCCATGTGCGCATGTGGTTGTGCGTGCAGCAGCCGGTTCAGATGGGTTTGTCTCAGATGTTGTATCATGAAGCAGCAATGATGGGACATCAGCATCACCATTTGCCTCCTCCGCCTGCCTGCTCCAGCTCCAGTTCCACTTTTGTCGACAACCGCGAGAAAATCAAACAGTGGATAGCGGAACAGGGTCAGTTGCCTACATTTCTAATCTGCTAGCTTAGCTTCAGTGACTATCAGCTGCCATGAATTCAAGCTTTTCAACATTTCATATAGTGAATGTGAGCATGCAGCCTAGTCTCTGTCATTATGCAGTATGCACCTCTGACTCCTCTGTGATGTATAGGGCTACATCATTGTGTTAGTGTTCTGATTGATTGATTGATTGCACAGTAATACTGACATAACATTAATTTGTCTTTTGCTATTGGATTAACATTGGATAAACTGTCATTTGGGAGTCGTCAGATTAATGCTCTGTTGCTGATATTTAGGAGTGATTTTATGGTGAATCTGCTGCTTTTTTACCAGATTATCATAATTTAAGGGAGCTGTGAAACAAGAGATTATTATTGTGATGGTAAGAGAGAGATGGAGACTGTGCTGATGTTGTGATGATGCTGACAGCATCCAAGTTCTGTGAGAAGTACTACGGTCAGGACAGTCCTGGGGCTAGCCATCTTGCCATGACCAACCTGAGCAAACTATGTACAGCTCTGTCAGCACTTAACGGCCAATCCACAGTGAGTCATCAGCGTTGCTGCTATCTATAGAACTTTGACTTTTTACGTAGTTGCTCCAAGTTAAGCCATGTGCTTATAAACTGAAGTTTTGGTAACATTGGGTCAGGACTGATTGCTGGATTTCTGGTTGTACATCCTTTCTGTCACCCAGTCAACACTGTCAAAGCACCAAACGTTCATTGGCAAGAAATTTGGGGCAGAGCCCAACATAAGTCTGCCCCCCGGCGCCATAAGTTTGATTGGGGAAAAACTTTAAAAGGTTGAAATTCTTTTCATAGCAAGGTGACGTAGCCCAAACTCAAATGTATTATCATCGTCATCGACAACCGTGGGCTCAATGCCCGTTGGTGTCTGACGCCATTCTTACTATCGCTGCCCACCGCTGCCTATCTAGGGCAGCGTGGCTTAACTCCTGCAGGGTTGTCCCAC
>Ga0056128_1005246_pt1 | contig 16290 bp, 7 predicted proteins | sample WorMetLIZISLAND2_FD_71113 | JGI IMG/M metagenome (GOLD analysis project Ga0056128, IMG submission 71113) | Marine gutless worms symbiont microbial communities from Max Planck institute for Marine Microbiology, Germany - Olavius geniculatus... ... | reverse complement strand
TTACCCCCCCCCAGCCCGTAAGCTACGTGTATTCATATCTCATCCCGCCGAAGATAGGAGATTAAGCTGGCCTGTACAATTGTACCTACAGTGTAGGCTGTATGCTTTAGGAGTAGGCGTATATGTGCAGAACCAGCCGTGCATGCTTACCATCTGTCTGTTCACTCGTGCCGTTGTGACTTTTTGCAGTCAGCAGACGTGACATCATGTTATAAGAATCGCCACGTAGTAGCCAAAAAACGCAGTAACCACAGAACAGAAAACAAACTTGCACAAATTCAATCAATCGTTCATATTTTGAGTGTACAGCTCCAAACTGCCAAAAATGTCTGCAGTGCGAAAGTGGGCGAAACTGAAGATGCAAGCACATACAAATTCAAATTTGCACAAGTACAAAGAGTGTTGCCCAATCAAGGTTTAAAGTAGACACGTGGGGGTTTGATTTCAGAAAAAAACATTTTAGTGTGATGTTAAATTTTTCGTGTCGTTTTACGTGTACAGATTGCTACTGTCATCACGCGTAATGAACGAATAATGATACGGTGCAGTCATTAGGACAGACAAAGGTTATGCGTCCAGTCCGACCCTTTGTGCCATACAGCCCATTCAGCGACGGCGAGGCATTGAACCTGTTGCGGCGTCACGGTAATCAAAGCCTAATGAAGTCTTACTCGACGTGTAATGGAGCTGGTATCTTGAGTGTTGTTGTGCGAATGGCAGGTCTGCTAACGACTCTTAATTAGACTCAACCATACGGCTTTATAGACCTAATGTCCTGCTTTCAACTCTTATTTACCGCGGCACTAACGCCACGTTCCTTATGACCCAGGAACCGTATACGTGATTAATTGATGAACAGTCCTCGAAAGCATCACTTTGATCTACCTTAATTACATTTTTTTCTTATTTTCAAATCAAAAAGTCGTAAAAGGAATGATTTTGTGTTCAGTGCATCTCTCCGATTTAATGCCTGTTCGTTTCGCTTAAATCTTGCTACTTTTACGCGCGAAAGCAGCTACTGCTTTCTGCGCGTCTTAGCCATCACAATTTTATTTGTCCGTCCGTCTGTCACACGGGTGGATCAGTCAAAAACGGTGCAAGCTAGGATCACTAAATCTTCACCATCGGCTGCCTGGAAGACTCTATTTCTAGAAACCGTAAACTTAAAGTTTTTCCATAAATTCGAAGAGAGTCACCCCGAACGAGAGCGCTAAATAAGAGGGGGTGGAAAAATTTGCGATTTTTAGCCAATATATATACAACTTTATTCGTCATTCAATGACAGCAAATAAAAAAAAACAAAAACAGACAACAAGCAAGAAACGGAAACTAGGCTAAATATAAAAGTCATATCAATCATATCAAATCATTCAGATCACGTCTCGCGCAGCCTAAAACTGAAATACATACAGAGTTATCAATATCCATAAATTTTGTCAAAAATTTCTGTCTACGACACACAATTAAGCTAGATACAGATTAGATATCAGACATGACACGACATATGTCGCTGTATTTCAACGACGATGCAAGATAGGGCCTAGATTACTATTAATCACTAATAGGAAGTCGTACACTAGCTCTCGATTGCCACCGAATTCAATGACCTTGGATGATCCTGAACGCTAAAATAGGGATTTTATGGATATTTTTGGCGATTTAGGGCTACGAGACACATTTCGAAAGCGAACGGCGCCTATATCAATTGAGATAGACAAAGACAATCTGCATATATAATTTTCAGCATTAAACGTAAATTTAGACGGTCTAAGTCTCGATTTTCTAGGTTCAAGGAAACCTGTGCACCAGGGCATGAAAGAGCGGTACCCCCGTAAAAAGTCGTTATTTCACCGTTGTTGCGTGGTCAGTCTTTCCTGAAAACGGTTGCAAGGGCTATAGTGATGCGCTTTTCCGTCGCATCAACTTCGATGACGTTGAAAGACCCTGAACTTCCAAAATAAAAGGGCTTTATTGATTTTTGCGATCTTCAGCTGCAGTGCACAGTGCGCACACTTTAAGAATGAACTGCGACGAAATGGCTGAAGATAGACTGACAGTTTGAACAGGAACTGCTGTAGGCTTTCACGCGTTTGTTAAGTTAGTAAACTTGGTCATATGGCTGTAATGTTTGCGTGTTCTTACCATAATTTCCACACAACCAGTACCAACCTCATTCATTTGTTGTAAACATGATAATTACACTGTGTCTCAAAAAAGTATCCCTGACATTTTCGACTGTAACTTAAAAACCAATTATCAGAGTTTGATAATTTTGGTAGGCTAAAAATACTCCTGACACAACTTGCCATCAAATAACTGTTTAGTTTTCCACCTTAACCAATGTATGCTTCTGCATTACCTAGGGAAAGCAGATCATGCGAAATATGTGTTAAAATAAAAGAAAAGCTGAAAAAAACATCCACAACACAATCGATCATGCCTTGAATAAAGGTTAGCAGATGTTAATAACATTTCGCAGAAATATTTCCGACACAACTGGCTATTAAATAAATGTCTGAGTTTTTACCTCACTTAAAGTCTGCTTTTGCACTACCTGGAGAAAACAGACCAAGCATAATACGTGTTAAAATGAATGAAAAAACGTCAATAAATTCTATTATCTATTTTAATTTGTGGGCCCCAACAGCAAGTCTTGCAGAAGTGTGTTGACCAGATGAAGTTTAGGAATGTTTGCAAAGTCAATAAGCGACTGGATTGGATTGGTCTGAAGCAGAACATTATCGATACTGCTGTCAATGAATGGAGAAAGCGTCTCCTTGCCTGTGTTCGCATAGTAGGCCAACACTTCAAGCAATTTTACTGCAAGCAGTTAAAAAATGGACAACTGAATGAAGTGTCAGCCACAGTGTCAGAAATGTGAACAAAATGTGTTTTTACACGAATAGTTTTTGGGGAGACGGCACAGCCCCCTCCCCGAACCCTTTCACCGTAGGGAGGAACACTCCTCCCCATATCTCAATATCAATAGGGATTAAAGCATGAAGTGTTCGCTGCTGGCGGGTCCGTGAACGATCGCTTTTGCTAATCGTCATAAAAATACAAAAACCGGAAGGCGCAGAAGTGGAGCCGGAGACACTGAATGGCGGCAGCGTATTAGTGATAATGCGTCTGGTCGCGCATCAATGCATCTCGCTCGGCGCGTCCATTATGCGACGCCGGATGCGGAAATTGAAAAATATTTAGCTGCATGTCGGCGACGTGGTCACGCACGATCGGCGACGGAGAGCCGTCGATTTCCGGCCGGTGCTGTAAGCGTTTGGCGCCTGAGCATCGAGAGGGCAAACATTTTGCAAATGGCGCCGCAGTGCAGCGTCGCTTTACGTATTCGTCGACGGCCACTTCCGGAACTGCACGGCTGATAAATCAAACGGCAAAAATCGACCGCGCGCTTCGTGCCTGCCTTTAGCTCCCGGCGGCGCGTATCGATACGTCGTCAATGGCTGCCGTCCGTGCGTGTTAGTAAACGCTGATTTTCGTCAGTTTACGGTGAGCAATAAATAGAAACAGCTATTATCAATCGCATTTATGTGAACGAAGAGTTTAATGATCATTGATGCGTGAATAAGTCGAGCTTCATCGGCAGGGGATGTCGATGAGTCGTGTGCATTATGATGGTCTCACTCGTGCTAACAGATAGGCTACATGACGTGCACGCACTGCACCAACGATATCAGTGAAACATGGTTAATTTAAATAATAATATTCGCTTTATGCACACGCTTTAGTAATTAACTATAGTCAATTAATAGGCACAACTTTAAACACACTAGATGAAAAAAGTACATAGTTGATCTTAAAAGTTTGAGTTCTGTTTCAGAAAATAGCCGAAACTAAACCTAAAATATTGAAGATTTTTGAAAAAGTGTTTTTACTGACAGTAAGCAGAAAAAAATGCGACAAAGTAATTATAAAGATTTCAAAATAGTTCAAAGATTATTCATAATAGTTATAACATTTTTTGGGGATGCGGTAAGATTTTAATGACATACACTTTAGTGCAAATTTATTTTTCTTGCTTTTGCCAGTGAAAAATTATAAAAATCGATCCACATTTTATCGGCCAACAAAAACAGCTCGTGTATCGCTAGCAAGCCCTCTTCTTACATTGCTAACACATATAAGCCAACATATGACTTATATTACTGTTGTAACGTTCCGATTCAATTTCAAATTATGTTTTTATGCGTGACATGTTTGGTGAAGTTGTTTCATGTATCGACCGATGGTGAAACGGTAAGCGCATTCATACATCTAGCGTGCATATAGGCCTATGTGTCGTGCGTGACGGCCATCGATGAAGTGTCGGAAATACCGCATAGATGCCGGCCCGCAGCCAGTCGACCGCAGCGACCGCGATCCATTTCCACGACAAACGACGCGCTCGCTCAGCACCACCACGACAAAATGGCTGCATAACGACATCCGGGAGACCGCGGCCTGAGCCCCGCCCCAACCCACGTGACCGGATGTAGATTAGTGAAAGCGCTTGAGGTCAATCCCTGCACTACACCCTGACCGACACGCTCGGTCGTGACAAGAATTCTGCTCCGATGTATACCCGACGAAGCAAAGTAGTCCGTCACATAACACACATAACACACACACACACGTAAAAACCGGAAAAATACGTCGCATACGCGTACTTACTTATTTTAAATTTCAACTGAAAGTTTACTTATTATAATGCATGACGTCGTATGCGTTCGCAATACGACGTACATTAGGTTAAACCGTGTTCACAGAAGTTTATGTGTCATTTTCGGAGATTTTTGACGTCCGATGATTTGATTTTTTTGACCTTTCGACCCTTTGAGTTAAAAACCGGCGCACTAACTATTTCTGCTTTGGGTATAGTAGAACGTTTACGTCAATTTTGCTTTTTGGCGCTGTTTTGTTCTAGAGTACGGAACAGAGAGTCAAACGGATGGACGGACGGGCAAAAACCGTCAGGCAAAGAATAGTTTCTGCAGTTGATTGCGTTGTTGAATTTTCGACCACTGCGTACTATTTATTATTTTCTTTCTTTTCTTTTTATTTTATACTACTTACGAAGGCCATATGTCGCCTGCTTATGCACGATTTTAATGTTAAGTAAACCGCAGGCGACACAAGCAGCTAGCGATGCAACAGATGACTGCATCTGTGACCCGCGAAGTGCCTCTGCAGTCGCTGAGAGACGCCGGTCAAGGGAGGAGAAACCGTCTCATCGGATTGGTTGCGGTGACGCAGGCTGAGTGGACAACAACGAGCTTCTATTGCCGCCGCCGGCAACTGCATGAAACGATAGCTGAAAATCTGTCTGTTTTGGCGTGGAACGACCGACCGACCGTCTGTCGGGTCTGTCGGGCCTTCCGTCGCTGCAGTAGTCACTGAGTGAGTGAGTGAGTCAGTCCCACGGGCGACCAACTCTATCCATTTACTCATTTGCAAACGCAATTTGTCGTCGTCGTCGTTGTGACGGCGTCTCTTTGAGTCGATTAGGCCGTCAGAATTGCTTCGTTCCGCCGATGTCGAGGTGTGTAACCCGAGACGTGCCGGTGTCCCATTATAGGATCGCCCCCCAGGATAGTCTCCAACGGCCGACAATTTATCGGCAAAAATTCGACCCGCTCGCCGGCCGTCCAGGCCGGGACGAATTTTTACCGGTAAATTGTCGGCCGGGGGAGACTTTTCTGGAAGGCGATCCTATGACGGGAAGGCTTTTTTATGGAGCCGGCGATATTTTAATAAGGGGGATATATCAAATCCTTGATTATCTCCCCCGGGCGGATTTTTCATGGGGAGACATTTCTATGTGACACCGGCCCGCTAACAAGCTGCCGATGCTCTGTGCGCACGGAATGACGTCGGACTTTCTTCGGCAGAATGCACAGAACGACTTGACGACGGCACATCATTCAGAGCTATAGGCTACTTCAGAGATACGTCGGTCCCGCCGCCGGCCTGCTGCAATGTTTGCATTCAGCGCCATTTTCGTGCTCGTAAAAGTCGTAAATAAAGATTGCAGTTGTATTTCACGCGACAAATTGAACAGAACTTTGACTTCGCATACAAGGGACGCTCAAAATGTTTTGCAAGTCGATATGTTAGACTGAAAAACTTTTTACAATCTATTTACCAGTAAAATGTATGTTTCTTCTGAACACGTATAAGCCTAAAGCGGATGTGACGTCATTGTAATGTATGACGTCACAGAGTGTTAAACAGGAACGATTTAGACTGCTAGCGCAAACAGCTCAAAATTAGGCCGTTAGTTGTTTTGCACGCCATTTCTCCAGCCTGCAGCCGGATTTTCCAATATGAGGCCCTAGGACATGTGATTTTATAAGACCCCTGACAATTACCTCCATGAATTTCTTATTTGTAATTATAAATATTTAGTAGCCGAAATCTGTGCCGGCGGTAAATAGGAAAGTTTCTATTAATTACGATGCCACGTCAGGATTTGACGTTGTCAGAAAAAATGTATTAAAAGTAAAGAATGAGTGATATCCATCGCCTTTGTGACAGGTTAAACAAAGTTTACAACATACGAGCCGAGGAGCCCTGGTGTGCGGGGGCCTGGGAGCGAGCCCCGCAGATCTACCCCTAAATCCGGCGCACTGCAATCCAGTCCTCTAGTTACTATTATCTACCAAGTTGTTCGTGACCCTAGCTTCGTACAATAATCACCTTACTTAAAGCAGACATCTGACTTACAGAAACTTATGTCTTTTTTATAAATTTAATTTTTTTCTGTAGTGTTCGCTATCCAAATGAATGACTGTAAGCGACGGCGGGACCCCCAAACGTCGCGGGCCCGGAGAAAACTTTTCCCTTTCTTCCTCTTTCGATGGGCCTGCATATAACAGTGTCGAGAGAAGGTCAATAAAAACAAGTCTGATGTTCTAAGTTTTATTGTTAGCCTGTATTGTTTGGGTCTAATGTTTCTTTTTAATTGTCATGGGCTGCCGATTAAAACTGCGTAAGAGGCGCTATAAAATTTTGATTTTTATTGATCGATTGATCCTATGGAATGTCAAACATTTGCTACAGGTGCATGTAAGAGTGGCAGCTTTGTCAATTCTCACGCATGTCGCGTGAGTCTCACGTATTTTCAGTAAACTCACGCTTCTCCGCCCGCTTTAGTTTTATCTCACACATTTCATTTTTCTGTCTATTACACGCAATTTTTGTACGGCAGCGACGGAAAATTGTTTATATTAGTCGCAACTTCAGAGCTTGAAATGCACAAAATGCTATGGCGATCGGAGCTCCGCCCCAGACCCTGCTCGGAGAGCTTATTTACAACGTTCCCCAGACCTTTGGATTTTAACGAAAGAAACGAAATAGCGCGAAAAAGGGGCGAAATGGGAGAAAAGTAACAGGAGAGGAAAGAAAGAAGAAAAGAGATAAAAAGGGAAAGAGAAGAATCGATGATCAATCTCACGCATTTTGATTTCTGGACCTTGGCAGCTGTGGAGTGGACGTAGTCCGTGTAGAGGTGGTCAGTTTTCGGGAGTGAATTGGTGACTGGTTGCGACACGATACAACAGTTTGTGCGTGTTGCGTGTGGACACAGACGACCGATTGACCTACGAGCCGGTGCACGTAGGCAGCGACGGCGAGTCCACGGCGGAGACCTGGGCGGTGACGACGACGACGACGACGACTGCGCTTGTTCACGACAGTGTCCAACATAAACGCCGGATTTTGTGGACATCACTGTGTATGGGAGACATCACCTTTCATTCCCTCCCCTTCTTTTCATTATTCCATCCTTCTCCATTTCTGCTCACTTATTTTGACTGTGCGGATGCATTTCGCTCGCATGCATATAGGGTCGCCGGCGTTCACGAGAGTGTCCGACCAAGCGACTAACTACACGAGACAACGCAATTTATATGCAGCTGTGCGCAGTCGGCGGCGAGCACGCCACGGCGAGCGAACTGCTTCGTCGCGTGTGCGTGTCTGCACGCGTTCGGTCGAATTCTCGAAGTAACGAGATGCCGCGGCGTAGTAGTTCCGTGATCAACGTCTCCATTGGCCTAGCTGTCACAAGGTCGATGCGGCTGCCGCCGCGGGCAAAATGCGTTAAAGATTCGCGCGGAAAACGCGCCGACGAAAGCGACGATTGAGGTCGATTCTGTCAGTTTGATCTGCGTCCGCGTCGTCAGTCTATAGACCGCAGTTGCCGATATCCATGTCCGGTTGATGAATATCATTTGCAGTTTATTATTATAATGCGCCGAATGCAGGAAGACGTCACAAGTCAACGGACAACGCATGTAGTTTTCTCCCGTTGGACTTTAATAGTTTTCGTGTTCTTGCGTAATTGTTTGCTTGCTGTTTGGGCTACAGATTTATTTGCGCTGGTTGTTTGTAACGCGTGCGTGTTTTCATTTTGTTTTTGCTGTTTTTTATTAGCCTATTTACATCAATTAATGCTCACTGGGCTTCACAATGTTCTAGCCTAAAATTGTCCCCATAACTAACAAAAACATGTTATACAGGTAGCGTTTTAAAACTTGATAAAAATGTAGTCTTTCAGCTTGAGTGGTCGACTCGTCGTACCGAAAACTTGGTAATCTAACAGCATGTTCGGGTCAGACAGACAGCTAGGAGTTACCCTAATCCACCCCCTAATTTAATTCAAGCACTGTCTGGAGCTTGTATGTGCACTGAAGGGTTAATACAGTAAGAGTGTAGACTGCGTCAGCTGGCGGACGTGTCGAGTTGGCTCAGAGTCAGTCTCAGCAACTAGGCACCAGCCGATGACGTGAGTCGACTGCATGCGTCTATGAAACGCGACGACGAACGTGCTAACCAGGGAGGCTAGCCTTCCTCGCGCTAACAGCTGGAACCGACGGTGACCGACCGCAGAGCTCCAATTAGTCGCCTGCAGTTAGGATTTGTCGCCGTAAAACGCGTCGCGTCGCGTGCGTCGATCAAAGCGTCGCAGATGCGATTTGTTCCGGCCCGCCTGTTCGACGCTTCCATGACGCCGCGGCTGGCTGGGCACGGCTAAGACCGTGACGACCACCCACTAACTGCACAGGCGGACAGACAACCACCCGCACTCACACAACGACCGACCGAACGACTTAATGGCGTCGAAAATAATGCAATTTCGCCGCTGACGAAGTTTGTCATTCGCGCTGTTCATTGATTTTTGACTAAGTCCTACAGCTTGTAAAAGGAAGCAGTTTCAACGTGTTTATTGAGTGGTCGTTCTAAGAGGCCGGGCCACAATACGAGTCTTGCCCGTCCCTCCATCTGTCTGTCCGGCGTTTGTTTGTTACTCAGACGGCCTCAAAAAGTAAAGCCGACAATTTTTTTGTGCTTCCGGTTGCAGTCTGTTTAAAAGTGGAACAGGAAATATTTCATTCCAGATTTTTTCACGACTTTTTAGCTGACCGTACTTAAGTAACGGTGGAGCTATTGTGGCTAAACGGTGCGAGATAAAGCCTAGGCTGCTACTGATCACTGATATAGGAAGTCGCAGATTGGCTTTCAAATGACATGAAAATTATTCACCTTAAACGACCTTGAAGGTCAGTGCTGCAACAGCAACTGTATAGGCTGTAGTGTGTCTTCCCGAGCAAGGCGTTTATATTGTGAAAAGTATTTGCAAAACCTGCGTCCGATATTTTCCTTGTTTATTTACTCTGTAGCTATTTATGTCGCCTGCCAAAATCCACGTGCGATGTACTATCGTTCATTGTAGCTATATCGATACAGCGTTCCGTTAACATAGCGTGCATGGAACTGTGTCACCTCTGACAAATCGCTTTCTCTCGGTGACTGAAAATCGGACGCATGGGCTTCGGACGTTGGCGGTACCGTCGGCTTTTCCTAGCGATAGCTGGGCTTCTTGTGTGTACAGTATAATGTTACAAAACAGAAAAAAGTCACACACTGAATAGGCCTAGTAGCCTGCGCATTCTCTAATTTCAGAGTTTAGACTTGCGACTATCCGCATAGGCCACCACATCAAAGTAATCGCAGCATGCATCGCGCGGTTACCTTGCTACAGTAGGGTCTACAGCTTTCTCATGCACTTCACTAAGTAATGCGATTTGCATGCAATCAATTTTAAATCAGTGGTCATGCAATCGTTGCCACGAGGCCCACGATAGAGATCAAAAATATAATAAAACAAGAAACCTAGGTGTCGCTAGGGTGGGGGCCGACCGTACTGATTGTCACTGGCCTAAAAGGTCATCCAAGGTCGATGATTTTTATGTTTTGTGAAAGGCAGAAATTTTTTTTTGAGAATTTTATGCAAAAATCAAGCATTTTTGGTGCAAAATTGTCACTTGTTTTAAGATGCATTTAGTCAATAGGGGGGGCGACCGCCCCCCTCCCTTCTCCCCTCTCCTCCTTTGAATCCGCCACTGATTAATAGTAACCTATGCCTTATCTTGCACTGTTTAGCCCAGTACATCCGTGACGGACAGACCTGTAGACGGACGGACGAGTGACGACAATCACGATCGACAAAGGGCCGACCTAAAGCTTAGGCTACAGCTTAGCGGTCGGCCCCCAAAAATTATTGACTCATGGAGAGCGTTCGTTTGGTGGCGTCCACTGTCGAATGTGTTTGTAAATCGACTAAGCTACAGAGTGCAGACTTCGCGAGTTTTTACGCGCGAAATGCTTCGCGCGTATCTTGCGAGCTTTGCTCGCTCTATAATCTTTGTCTTAACTATCGTCGAAGCGTCCGTCCGTTCGCGACCGTCCGTCTGTCCGTATGTCACACTCTGCAGCCCTATCAAAACGGTGCAAGCTAAAGTCACGAAATATTCACTGTGGGTCGCCACAATTATTTTTGTGACAAAATTCCGTGCCGCTGGCTCGAACGAGAGCATCAAAACGGGGTACGATACCTCCCTTAAGAAGTAGTTATCCGCGATTGGCTCAGCTAGCGTAAAGCGTGCAGTTAGGACAGACATGATCTCTATCATAACAAGTTCTGGTGACTGACCAAAGAACCAGAAATTTTCAGCATAAAATAAAACGTAGATTTTATCAGTTTAAATTTCGGCCCCCATGTTCCAGTTCTCTATACGGGAGCGTCAAATATGGGTACTTTTTAAAAAAATCTACTAATTTAGCGTGAAAACGGTTGCTGATCAGAGCTGTATTAGTTCAGACGAGCAGACCCGACGAAGGCCCCGTTTTGCATTTAAGTTCAAGGTCCAGTAAAGCATGTGGTTTATTTATGTTTACAAATCGAGTAACCGGTACTCGGTAGAGGGCGCTGGGTTGTCAACAACAACAAAGTACGTTGGAACTTACGAATAATTGGTGTTGTTATCGCAAAATAAGCGATATACAGCAAAGTGCTGAATTCATGCGGTTGAAGGGCAGTCGAGAGATATAAGAGTGTGTTTTTGATGGTGTCGATTGTTAACTTTGTTCCGCGAGAGCTCGGTTTCTTGAGGTGTCTCCGGTCGAACGGACAAGCCGGTACTAGCGCACTTGCAGTCGTGTCAACGTGTGCGTGCGCGTTCCGGTAAACAGGACGTCGATCGCAGTCGACGCTTTGTACGCGATACTGTTGTGTGAGAAGTATTTGTACTTTCTATCGGTCGTGACCGTGACAGTGACAGTGACATACAAACAGATGTAAGTTGCAGTTTATCAGTGTGATGACAGAGCTGTCGACTCGCCCGTGATGTTCACTGCATTAGCTGCCTGCGACGATAACGCATGAGATTTCACACCAAACGGCTCACCCGAACGTGGTCCGACGTCCACCGAAGGAAGATGATGTCAATGAAACTAGTGCTGTTCTTAGTAGCTGGTAATTTCTTCTACTGGTTTGCCGGTATCTCACTCTCCGGATGCCTGCTGGCAGTTTTCCTGCTTTATGTCATCACTGGAGGATGGCATTATTTGAAAGTCATAATCCGCACATTACCCAGAGACATTCGGTAAGCATCTGACAGTGCTTCTTGTACATTATTGTGATTCTGTATTGACCTTATTTTTGTATCGCTATTGCTTAGTAATTATGGTATGTGTAGTAATATTTTATACATTTGTTACAAAAGTTTTGATGCGGTTAGTTACAAAGTAACACTGTTGAAGTTATTGGTGTATTTTGTGTTTTTTTTCCAGAGGAGCATGTTTCCTGATTGACATTGGGTCAAAAATGCGTCGGTACAGGAAGAATTGCGACACTGTTGTAACACTGTTTGAGGGTACAGTTCGACGCTATCCGGACAAAGTGGCTTTGGTGATGGTTGATGGAAAGTCGTGGACCTTTCGTGATCTTGATTTATATTCAAACATGGTTGCGAATTGCTTTCGTGAGCAGGTAGTCGTCGTGTACCACAGTATAATTATACAAAGTGCTAATTGTAAGCGCTGGACCTGTCCGCTGACTCCGCTGAGTTTACTAACATTGTTTTCAGTGATGGTCAAGTTTATTTTAAGATCTGATGTTTTCTTTCAATGTGATATGTAAGATTGTTGTATGACATAACTTTGATGTCATTGTGTCATTTGGTAACATTTAAACATTTGCGTGTTTTTAATTATTGAAATAAGATGTTAAGAGAAACTAAACTTTATTAGTTAAATAATGCTAAGCATAGGAATGTGGCTAACACGGCAGTTAAGCAGTAGCAGCGCTTAGTCTTACATTTAGTGCTTTGCATAGGAATATGCCCATCGTGTACTGTATGTAGATTATTCCTGATTGTATTTTTTTTATTTTTTATTTATTCCATTGACTTCCTCATCCAGTGGTTTTATGGAGCCTTTTCTCAATGTCCGTTATCTTCAACTGGTTTCTTTTTAACAATTTTTTTGTAATAAGTTGCCCACTTTACGCACATATGTGCCAAATGTATTAGGATACCAGAGAAAAGGACAAGGTGAAAAAAACATTACAGCTGTTAGGTAACTTATTAGTGCAGTAAAGTAAGTTTGTTTATTGTTGTTGTAAAACTGTTACTGACAGTACTCATATTCTGTTGAATTATGTTAATAGTGTTGCATATATTTTTGTTGTTTTTAGGAATATCAGAAGGGCGATGTCATCGCTCTGTTTATGGAGGCTCGACTTGAGTTTGTGGGAACATGGCTTGGGCTTGCAAAACTTGGCATTGTTACAGCACTAATCAATTTCAATCTACGGCTTGAAACTCTTGCTCATTGCATCAACTCCTCTCATTCAAAAGCTCTCATCTACAGCTCCGAACTTGCTGATGGTATGTTGTATGTTGCATGTGTTTATGTCTAATTAGATACTGTTAATTCTTTTGAACTAACAAGTCTTGCAGTTGTACAGTGAAAAACAAGTGTGTAGTTTTCTAATGGCACATCAGCATTTAGTACTACATTATAGCAGTTATCGGGGTTTGTTTAACAAATAAGTTATATGATGGCACTATTTTGTTGATTTAAAAAAAAACGAAAAGCAGATCTTGGATTTTATGCCTGAGAAATTAATGAAATGACAGCATGTAGTAGATTGGCTGGTCTTAGCCAATGTAGTCAAGTCAAGATCGGGGACCCGGGGCATTAAGTCTCGACTGTCCTGGCATGTCTGTAGTCTGCGTCCAACTCAAATGAAAAGTTATGTGAAGTTAAATTTTAGTATTGTGATTCCAGGTAACTGAAGTGTAAAGTGTGTGTGTGGCACCTGCAGCTGTGCGCGGAGTGAGACACCTGCTTGAGAACCACGTGACGCTGTACTGCAAGGGAGACTACCAGACTGATGGAATTCAGGCCGTCCATCTTGATGCCATCTTAGGTCACTCATCTGACCTGCGTCTTCCTCACGTCAAAGATGCACAGTTTCACGGTCAGTTCTGCTAAACTGTCACACAGTCACTGTAGGTGGATTCAGGCGTACGCAGCATGTTTGGCTGAACAAGGCCCTAAAAAGGGGGCTTCGCAGGCCGTTGAATGTTTCAGAACAGCACAACATTTTCTGCCTTATGGCAGACTTCCTTATGGCATGTTGCAGGGTATAAAAATTCACTTTAAGCAGCACAACATATTCTGGCTGGGGTAGAGGACTCCATAAACCACGTACTGCATAATCTGATCATGTGATCAAGTTACAACATTACTTACTTAATTTTTTCCTTAACAGAAAATTTATGTGAGGCTCCACATTGTTATCAAACAGGTTCTAGTCAGGATTGGATCAGGCCTAGCTCCCTATTGTAAATGCTGACATATGCTAGAGAATCTTTGAATAAACTCACAGGTTGAAATTGTGAGAATTTGCCACATTATCGTACAGCTTCCATTTAAATGACTGATTTGTTGTTGTTTGTGCAATTACTGTTGTTTTCCTTGGAATGATTTCTGTTCCGCACTAAATGGACTGATTGACCAGAGAAACGGTACACAGATGGAAAGAATGAAACGTGTTACTTGGGTGTCCTACCAACATCCTCATATCTGTGACAAATGTTTCTCTGTGGCAGCACCTACAGGTGAACACTGATCATTCTGATGAAAGCAACAGTGGGTCATCATTACCATTGCAATTAGTTATGTTAAAAGTATTGTAGCAGGTGACTGGCTATAATAGTGTATTGATGATTCCTGATATTCGACCTCTTTAGTGCCAAGGCAAGGCAGTTATAGCTAACTTCATTTTGTGAACAGTGAAAATATTTTGTCAGTGTTTTGCTGATACAGGTTGTTAATAATAATTAATAGTACAATTACTGTACTAGCTATAGCAGCCTAACATTTTAAAGTACTTGTGTCTTCTAACGGATAATTGGCTCATGCTCAGTGGGTGAGCTTATCTGTTACTGTGTTGCATGTAGTATTTACCGGTTCAGTGCAGTTGTTCTTGTTTTATTTTATTCCGATGTCAGTGGTTTGCACCTGTTGATCCATGATTATGTAAATGTTTTCCTATGTGATTCAATGTTATTGTAGATAACTTGTTATACATATACACCTCTGGTACAACGGGATTACCCAAAGCTGCTGTTGTCATTAATAGCAGGTAAAGTTATTCCTTTCATTATTTCCAAATATGTCACTACACATTCTGTGTTACTTTGTGATAACTGTTTCTAGAAATTGTGCTATTTTGTGTTTGAGCTTTCGACGTGGGAAATGATGAATGTTAAATGCAGTTTGGCTAAACTGCGGTGGTGCACATACTGTTTCACTAAGGGCTACTAAACTACATGCAAGATTAGTGTAATAACTGAGCTATTATCAGCAGAATTTTCTGTTTAGAGGTCTTAATTATTATCATTTGAATTATAAGTTATGCGACAAATATGCAGTCTATGGGTGACATACTGGGTATGAAATGAATTAATGTATCATCTGTATTCTTTTAATCAAACACAGTATAACAGCTGGGTACACCTGACATTAGACAGGGTTAGTTTAGATTCGAGCACAAGGTGAAGTCAGATCAGGGGCTTGCGTTGATCACTGTTTTTCTGGTCATATTGCATTGCGCAAACATGAAAAATACTGTCAGAGTTCCATCTGTGGCCAGTCAGCGAGTGTGTTGGCTGCAGCTGCACATAACTGCAAAGCAGAATTATGAAAGCTTCATATTGTGTCATTTTGTCTTGTACATTTATGGGCCACATAATAACACTGTAGCCAGACTTTGTGCATCACTGCATTAAAGACTTGAATATTTAAGAACTGAAGGTGATGTGCGTGGTAATATGGTATAAGCTTGTTTGATGGATGATCTTGTGATGTGATTTGTCTTTGTGTCATTTATAAAGTAACACTGCAGTTTGATAATGGCAAGACGTAGGCATAATGTCATACTGTGTTGTTTATGCAGGTTTTTTTACATGTCGTACTCGATATTTTATTTCTTTAAATTACGCCCGGACGATGTTATCTACGACACATTGCCATTGTATCATACAAATGGAGGAATTCTCAGTATTGGTAACTGCCTGCTACAAGGATGCACTGTGGTCATACGCAGGAAATTTTCAGCGAGTCGTTTCTGGGATGACTGTGTGCAACATCGATGTACAGTGAGCACTGCATTATCATCGCATCAATTGATTATGACTGTTGCCACAAATTTGAGGATTGTTGTTGTTGTTTTTGTTACACTGCAACCATTCATAGGCCGCACTATATGGTGCTCCTGACTTAAAGAGAAAGACCTTAGAAAAGCCAAAATTGGTGTGAACGTGTGGCAACAAGTACTGGGAGTTTTCTTTACAATTTAATTTGTAACATGAAATAGAGCTTTTGCAAACTTGTGAGATGGTGAAAACCTGTAAAATGCTAAATTGACTATATATATATATATAT
>Ga0056128_1005245_pt1 | contig 16291 bp, 10 predicted proteins | sample WorMetLIZISLAND2_FD_71113 | JGI IMG/M metagenome (GOLD analysis project Ga0056128, IMG submission 71113) | Marine gutless worms symbiont microbial communities from Max Planck institute for Marine Microbiology, Germany - Olavius geniculatus... ... | reverse complement strand
GGTGATATGGTTAGCCAGCACAAAACCGGCTTAGAAAATCAGTACAAGGAGGAAAGGAAGTATTAAACACTGTACGACACTGTAGTGATTCTTAAAAGAGAAACTTGATTAGGTGCGGTGTAGAGTTTCTTTCGCGAAGAGCTGTGCCTTTTCAGTATCAGTTTCGGTTCTGATTATTTCGATGTTGTGTTCGATTCGTTTTGATGCGATGATAAGTTTAACGACCACCGCGAGCGATTGTGTTCGGTACACGGGCTTGCATGTTTTGCCGTAGTGTAGTATAGTGGTTTAACTTGAGTATTATTATAAGTATGTTATTTTTTTCCTTTCTCGTTTTTGCTTGTGCAGTATTATTGTAGAACGTCGCGAATTGTGTTTTTCAGTAGCCTGTATTGTTGTCGACACTTTGCAGTTATTTTTCTGTTTTTTTTTCTGCTGTCACTCCTGTGTAGAGGCCTCGTTTATTGGGATTAAAACATCCGCTTGCTTTGTAGAATGCTTACAGCCGCTAGAACTGCGTTTAGTGTGTTAATGATTGTCATTTGTCGTTGTGTAAATATGACGCGATTTTTGCTCGTTTACAGAAAGATGTCTCCCTAAAATTACACCTCAAAAGCTCAGATTGCGTCGCTGAATTTTGCTGGGTTTTTCCCAGGGCTGCCCGAAGGGTTGATTCCAGCACATTTTATGGTTTGCACCAGCTTTTAGTTGAATTCACTGCTATTTGCGCGAATGAGTATGCTCTAGAACGTATATCTGGTTTTACATCAATTATTTTCAAATTTGCAATAAAAAATTTCCTGTATATTCGGTTCTACTCCTTGCTGTAAATATGAGTAGGGCTAACGCCTTTAGTAGAGCACAAAACATAAAGTTTAACAAATAAACTGAACATACTGCATGTATTGAACAGCATATGCAGGCCTGTATTTGCAAAAAAGAACGTTTCATCGAATATTAACAGTAGTCTTATATTCCTTAGTACTTCCTACTCTTTGATGTGTACGTGTATTTTATTATTTTATTTTGTTTGGCGTTGGTTTTATTATTCAGTTATACATATTAGTTTGTATGCCGCTGTTGCTGTATACTTTGCTGTGAAGGCTTCTGTTTATTGCGTAGCGTTTTAGACGTTCATATTTCTGCTTAATTATTACGACTAATTTCGTCGCCGTCGCAGGGCTTTGTAAAGCAAAATCTTGCAACTTTCTCTGCTTATAATGATGATACAGAACAGCTACACGTATATTGACTGTATCTGTTGAATGGATGAATCTTTGCTGTAGTTGTGAGAGTTTAATCTGTGAGAGTTGTATATTAAACTCATCATCGATTTCTGTCTCACTTGTTAATGCCCTATTATTCTAGTCTACGCCGTGGGCCATAAAAAACGTGCCACTTTACTTTTGTCCATATCTTTGCCAATTATTGACTGATTTACAAAATTCTTTCACCAGCACACTCTGCAGACAATTTGCGATAATGTGGTTATTATATATACCACCACACGGTAAATGCATTTCTACACTACCTTGCAAAATATAAATGTAAGCAAAAACTAACGATAATAATAAAAATTTAGGTAAATGTAAAAAAACGTTTCAGACCAACGTTGCAGTGAATGATCCATTTCACACTAGACTGTGTTAGACCCACACAGTCTAGTATCATGCAGACCATTCACAGCAATGTTGTTATGAAGTTAAAATATTTGTTTGTTATTATCGTTATATGTGCATATTTCATTGATATTTCACAAGGTAGTGTAGAGACACATTTACGGTGTGGTGGGGTCTATAATAATCACATTATCGCAAATTGTCTGTAGAGTGTGACAGTGAAAGAATTTTGAAAATCGGTCAATAATTGGCGAAGATATGGACAAAGGTTTAAGGTGGCACGTTTTTTGGCCCACCCTCTGTACATAACCAGAAAAAAAGAAAGTTCCCTGACGAACCAAAGAGAACAGGGACATAAAGTAGGCTTAGGCTGTTGCTTGCTGTTTCTATATAACTTCCTAAAGTCGCCGTCCTCATTTCCCTGGCAGTTCAAAGCTTGAACCGCTTTGGTGCAACGCAATTCACGGCTGAACTAGGTTCAAATTCAGATTTGACCCGGGTTCAAAGTTGAAGGACGTTGGTGCAACGCGCCCTTAGTTAACCACTTTGCAAGTAGAGCCTATATACCAGTGGCTTCTAACACCCAAATATGGAGTCAAAGTGGGGCGCAACTTACCCACCACTTTTGGGATTCCGTTTTCGAACTCACGTTTCCCAGTCCCCCCTTTCGAGTTAGGGGGGAAGTTTCGTTAAAAATGTACAGTGAAAAATAGCGGGAAATTTTGTTAACAGTGTAGATCGCAAACTGAAAAATAAGAGGACAGTTTTGACCTACGCCTTTAACAAAACTTCCCCCTATTTTTCACTGGGCGCAAGCTGCGCCCACCAGGTATAGAAGCCACTGGTGCCCGCCCACCTGTGTCACGCATACTGACAGTAAGTAAACCTGTAATAATCATAGGCCTGCGGCGTGTTCTGTAACAGTAACAACAGTCTAGTAATGCAATGTAATGTGCCAGAACGAGCATTATCAGACATTACGAGCTAACACTATGTTAATAAGCAACGACGTGCCCAAACTAAGCTAAGAATAGGCCTAAATTCTGTTTCTACGAGATGATTTCTGACCTGACCGTCCATTAACCAGGTTTTCCAGAGAAGTGGTCACTCAGTTAATACGGAGTTACTATGGCGTTAAGCTGTCATTGCACAACTGAGGAAAGTGGCCTACGTGAATATGTAGCAACAGTTAGCCTCAGAGGCATGTATGCTTACGGTTGTCGTCCATACAGAAAAAACCTACATCCCCCACCCAACATTTTTATCGGACCCTCAAAAACATCGGTGGAGTTTTCGTCTGCTTTCGAAGTTTCACTGAAAAAACTGCTTGCATCTAGTGCGTCATACGGCTGTATCTGTACTTCAATTTTCATGGGTACTATTCAGTGTGTCAATTATTTTTCATTATGAGTTGGTATGAAATATTACATAACATGGCACGAAATTAAAAAAAAATATTTCTGCCCCTGTACCTACGTTTTCACCAGACTGCAACCGGAAACGTCAAAAATTTTTTACGTCCGATCATAATCTACTCCACATGGTGTAGTGTCAAAAATCAGGAACGCGAGAAACAGGGGTCACAGACTCACTGTTCGGTTTGGTTCAGAAAACATGGAGAGGGTTATGTTTATGGTAGCAGTTGTTTCCAGGTAGTGGCTACGGTTTGGGTTAGATTAGCACTGTGCGGGCCACACTTCCGCAGAGTCTTCCACACTACGAAATGAGATGATCCAGAAACATGCTCGGTGTATTAAGGTTGGCAAGAGAAAGACAAATGAAAGCATCAGAGAAAGTGTGCGCAGAAAAAGAGACAGTTATGGACATTATTCGACGAAGAAAACTACTGCTTTTCGGCCATATTTGTCGCATGCCAGATGACCGATTGGCAAAGAAAGTGCTGCCTGGCTCAGCTGATGGTGTATGGCGGAGAGGAAGACCTTCGAAGAAATGGACAGACAACATCACCGAATGGACCGAGTTGACCCTGTGTGAAGCTGTGAGACTATTGCAAGATTGAGATATGGTAGAAGATTGTGTTTGGCTCCAACGCTTGTTATATAAACCACGGGACAAGATGAAGAAAAAGAAGAGGCTAGGCCTACGGATTTTGACAGAGAACTGACGGTTTCACCAGTTAATAAATTTGTGACTTGTGACCCGACAAATGTCAAATCCCCAGATGAACATGTCCAGACGAACGGTTGGCGTGCAGTTCTTATTTTAAACCGACGCAGTAGCTAACGTCTACAGTCATTGAAAAGCAGTCAATCGATATTCGACAAAGTGCAACAACAATTAACACACTCTACAGTTCTCTCTCTGCCTTCACATATGAAATACAACTATGACTTCACTCAACAGAAAACAACGCAAATTAATCCGGCGCCAGAAAACTGTACACGGTGCAATGGCAACCAAAATCCAACTGAGCACTAAAGAAATTCCGGTGCTTCTGGTCTCCTGAGTCAACAGAAAAGACTGACGTCTGAATACTTTTTGTTGGACCTTTAAAAATATTCAAAGCTTAAGGGTAGTGTTATAGCTTTTAATGGAAGCCATTCCAGAGCCACGGAGCGTCACCTGCCGTATGGGATCACACAGTGCTATCTGCCACCCAACACAGGTGAATGCGCCCTGCCTTAACCCAAACCAGATAGCTTGGTACTCGATTTACCTACCCCGGAGGGATGGAAGGCTGAGTTGACCCAGGTGGCTGGTTACATACCGAGATAGTTTACCTACCTGCAGGAGTCACCCATCCAAGTACTAACCCAACCCGGTGTAGAGCAACTTCGTTGATTGGACACAACGCATTAATGCCACGCCACACCACCAACAGGTTTTTAGCTCGTTTTCAAAGTTATACTGGACAAAAAACTGTTTGCACCTCTACAATGCAAAAGTAACTGCGCTTAAGTTCTCATGGCTACTGCTTAGTGTTGGTCTGTTTTCATGATTTGACATGTAATATGATGAAATGCCATGTCACGATATGAAAAAATATTTCACCATCCCCATCTGTACTTTTTGCCAACTGCAACCGGAAGCACAGAAATTCACACACACACATGCGCACAATTCATTTTTAAAGACTATAACACCAATAAGTAAGTACGGTAATAATAATAAGTAATAAGCTGGGCTGGGCATATGACACAGTGCCACTGGTGCAAATATTAGTGAGACATGTGAGACAAATCCCCCTATTTCTTTAAGTTGCCAACATCCCAAAACATTTTCCACAGCTGTAGAGTAAAACAACGATGTCACTAAGAGTGTCCAATCAATGATTGGTAATCTTGGTTTAAGGCAGAATGGCCACAGTTCTTGGTGAAAGAAAAACTAGACTAAAAAAAACTTCTCAAGGACTTTCGTACTTTTTCCAGGTCAATTCCCACAACATTCTACCACATCACATCAGACGTTTCCGGCACCATGTGAAAAATTCTCACATCGCGGTCACGATGACTTTTAACGACTGAAATTCAAGGACTTCCAACACCGTCTGTGACATCAAATTCGAAAATTTTCAACACCCAGTTTGGCTTTCAACAAAGTTCCTGGAGCTGGAAAAAATATTTTTCAAGAACTGTGAACAAAGAACCTGTGGTCACCCAGTTGGGGGGTCCACCCGGACTCATTGGTGAGACTATAACAATCCATCCTGGTGGCAAGGGGGCTATAATCACTTAAATTTCAGCCTGTCGGAAAATTTTTGTTGGAATGTGAGTAAAAAATTCAAAATTTTGGGCTAGAAATCTAATATTCTGTGCAAAACTGGAACTTTGAGTGAACATAATCTGATATCTCCTCTGTCTGAAATTTGCATCCACGTGAATTCCTAAGAATTGCAATTTCCGGCCTGCATCTTTTTTAGAGCACCATGCCACGAGTGCTTCCAGGCCCAGACTCGTTCAACCACGTTCTGAATAATACGACTAACTTGTACCCAGCAGACAGCACAATTTACAGAGCATTTGCCCAAATATTGGAGCAACAAAAGTAGCCCACTACACGAACCCTAACCTTAACACTAACCCTATCCCATCACAAAGCCAAAGTCCCTAACCCTAACCCTAACCTTAACCAATTCCTAAACTTAAGCCTTAAATCACTGTGTCCAGGTTTTTGTCAGGACACCTTGATTTGGGTAAGCCTGTTACAACCCACCATTTACACACAATCTACAACTAGATTAATACATCGAGAAAGTCCAGTAACAACTCAAATTAAACCGGTCAAAACATGCCGAACTCGCAACACAAATTCAACTGAAAATTATGCACAGAAGAAAACTATGTTATGCACCATAGCACACAACTGGACACCGGGAAAACTTAGAAAACAGGATTCTCATATTCCTGTTAGATGCTCATTCGTAATTAGTCATCTCACAATCAGCTTTCATGCACTAAATATTGCACATTTTCTCATAAATTAACAATAGGAAACAAACAGAAAATACTGCCATTAAGCACTGATTCCATGTAACATTGTATCAACAGTTCTCTAGAGCAGGAAATCTTGACCAAAAAGTTCTTCAAAATACACGACTTATCTAATAATCAAATGAAGCATGGTGAATCGAACAACAAATTTTTCATAACCTATAAAGTTACGTTTCAACGTATGAGTCTATTCAAGACCTCACCAACTAATTGACTTTTTGTAGGAAACATAACAACAATTTACACACATACACTGGGCAACTTTACTTTATGAGTTAAGACTTTCGCTGAGCCTCTTTTCAGATTAAGTCCATATTTTAGTCAAAAAGTAAAGCGATTTTGAAACAGACTTGGATCATAACTTTCTAAGTACCTACTTAGACCGAAGTTTAGGCTCAGCAAAAGTCAATGTCAAAAGTAAGTGTAACTGCGCAATGTACACTACGCCTGCTGATGGGAAAACAACACTACAGACAACTCAACAATTTCTTTCTTTAACGGCCAGAGTCACAACGCACAGGTTGCCCTTAAAGTAAACCATCGGGATATTCACGAGCATTATCTGCATGAAGAAAAAAAACAATTCACTGGCATTATTTTCTCGACAAAAAATGAATAACATTGGCCCTCATGGGACAGAAATAGAACTGGAAAAAACGACATTCAAAATAACTGCAAACTGAAGAAAGAAGAAATAAATGATTTCGAAATGAATAAAAACAGCGGATCAAACGACAGAATTGAGAGTACACACTGGCGCCTCGTGCGCCACACATCAAAAACATTACAACTCACAAAACGGGCACCAAACACCCAAAGACGCCAAGATTTGGGCAAGATGATTACGTGTGAGCCATTACAAGTAAAAGACTATTCACAGTTCTTGCAGAGTAATCTGGCAGAATTAACAAAGTCACAGACGCAGCGGCTTCTACCCTCCCCTCAAATCCCCCAAATCTGGAATCGAAATCGGATGCCACTTCCCCCCACTTTCAGGCTTAAGTTCCCCCCTACTCCAGGCCCCAACTTTCGAACTCATACCCCTCCCCTTTATGGGCTCTTTTCTCTCTCTTGGGGGGAGTTTTGTTAAAGGTGTAGATTGCCGAGTGAAAAAAAGGAAAAGTTTTGATCTACACCCTTAACGAGATTCCCTCGGGCCCCCACCCCCCACCTCTATTCTTTCACCGGGTGCAAGGTCTGCCCACCACGTTGTACAGGAATAGAAGCCACTGCACAGATGACATGTTTAAAAGACATCGGAACATATTATAGAAGTTATGACGTAATTAGTTTACCCTGAGATGTACAGCGGCAGCTTCCCATGACTATCAGCAACTAGCACAGGCAACACGACCGACTGTCATATAAACCACAATCTGCATTTGTATTCGGCCGAATACTGGCTTGTATCTGAAGTTTCGTATTCGTATAAATATGAACAGTTCAAATATAAATACTGCATGATTGCACATTTTTATCGTTCACAAAGCTGTATGTATCAGTGATCGCTGAAGCTCTGAAAAAGTGGAATAGTTAATTCACATTTTATTCCGTACAGTAAAAAAGTACATAAAAACTTTTTGAGACCCCTCTGATTAAAAATATTTGCATAATTTTTTCTACATTAGCAGCAGGCTTTCAGTTGTTCATGCTTTATGGTATTCTTATAGAGTGCAGATAACGGTCGAATATTTGCATTGGGCCGAACAGTTGAATCCACTATTATTTACAGCTCTAACAAAAATGGCCACGTAAGCACGGCTACAGTTCACACAAATTCAACATGGTTCCTATTGCTCTGCAGAATTCATTTCCCTGACTTTGCAGGACAAATTAAATCGTTTTCCCAGACTAATTTGTTCACGTGAAATACCAATGTCGGTTTTCAATCACTTGCAATCACACTAGAAAACGAAACCAACGGAACAAATTTAAAAGTGGAGCTACAAATAATTTTAAACTGTTATACACACACTGCACAGTACAGTTCAAAATTTGCTGTGCATCTTTGTTAACTTTTGCACCGTGGTTCTTTTGCATCCCCCGAGTTTTCGCTGACTTTCCCTTGCCGTAGGAACCACGTTCAACCAGCTGTATTCTACAGAAATCTAACGACATTGCACCATTTATATAACCGCCACCTTCCGGCGTCCGCAACTGTCAGTCAACATTGGTAGCATCAGAGCAAAATCGACCACAAAACACTCGCACAAAACCAACCACTGTTTCTACGACAGACGATACTAACCAATTGTAAAGTTTTGACACTATTCATTTACTCTAGTCTGTTAAGCCAGGTTCCCAAATGAAAAATTATGGAGAGACATGATGATGGCTTTTAATCACGTTTTAAAGATCAACAAAGACATCAGAAATATTGAACAAATATTGTATTTTCTGTGCCAAACTACATCTTTTACTCCATCTTAGGAGAATAAACGAAATAATTCCCGGAACGCTAAGAACATGTCTTAAGATAAAATCTTACCATCCTTTGTGGGATTTTAAAAACAAGATGGCTGGTAAACCACATTTTTTGGTGCAGCTTTTAGCGCGGTCCATCTTACGGGTGAAAGCACGCAGAAGAAAGGATTTCAACGAGCTGTAGGCCTACAGTAAGTAAGTAACACTGTACAAAAAGCAACCGATCTCCATTTACAACGGTAACATACACTCACCGTCTCAAACATTTTAGCACTATACATGAACAAATTTAAACAATCTAGAAATGCAACAAAAGGGTGTTCAGTTCTTTGATCGAAGAACAGAACAGAAAGTACTGACATAAACTATACAACCGTATTGTACAAAAAAACAACCCATCCTCATTTCCACTCGGTTCAGAACAAAATCAACAAACTAAACGGTCTGACAACTTAGCAGCGAGCAGCCAGTGTCCAATGCAGAAAGAATGCACGACCCAATTCACAAACACACTTTGAACAATTTCAGGAAATTTTTTCACACGTGCAGCCATCTTGGGTCGATAAGCTAATTCGCAGAATGCTTGCAACATATATCTTAGTCAGGGTTCGCACATTTTTACAGACAAAAATTTTGCGGACTTTCCGGGACTGTCAAAACGTTTTCCAAGACCTTCTCAGAGCACACGAACATTTAACATTCACTAAGTTGAGAGCAAATGTATAAAATGACAAATAATTCCAAATTTATCCCATCCACCACCGTATTTCAGGAAGTAAGTGATATGCTATGCTAGTAGTATTACGTGTTGTTTATTTTGAACCTGAGAAAAATTGATCAACTGCCGTTGATTTTCATTTTCCAAGACTTTGCAAGTCCTGGAAAGAAATTCCGGGAGATGTGGAAACCATGCCTAGGACAAAATCTTGAAATCACTTTTGGCGTCTTGAGGCAATTTGCATGTTGTAAATAAAATAACAAGAAGAATCCAGGAAATCCTAACTTTTTCCTTAGCATGCTTTTAAGATACATCCCTAGATCGATCTGATGCCAGTGTCTGTGAATCGAGCCTACTGTACAAAAGACGTGACACATCAGTGAGAGGATTCAGCCGTTGTGTTCGTTGGTCTGGATTCAGCTGTCTCGTTTGTTCGAGTGGTCGTCGGTATCCAGCACTGCAATGGCGTCCTTCACCGTGTGGAAGATTATATTCTTCACCTAACACGTCATAACCAAGCCTCATCATCTATGACTCTAGTCATTGCAATCTCAACCCCGGGATCTGAAATTATTAAGAAATTCGTAATCCCGGGATCCCGGAATCCTGTTTTTGGGACTAGGCTTACTACAGAGTGGTTGCTGTTTTGAATTCCCAACACACCTTTTTCATGTACACAACATAGTAGCCTCCTACGGAAACCATATCGGAAATGTTGGGAACAGTGGCATAACGAGAAATGTGAATTGAGACGATGGGCCTCATCTTACTTACTTAACCGTCTCCTTCCCTTCCTTTTTTCTCTCCCCTCCACTTCACTCCTCTCAATATCCCCCCTCCTCTTAAAAGTAAAACTCCAAAATTCAGCTAGAGGGTCTAGGGGAGCAGTGTCCGTGGGGTCTGCGGCCAAAATCAAATACGATGGATGCAACTATGAGAACTGGTAGCAACAATTTTAATTATTTTAAAATATTTCCCAAGTCCGTAATAACTATTGTTAACAAAATCTGAGAACAGACAGCAGGGCTGGGTATTCTGGACCCCTCCCCTTGTCTACGCCGCGGTATACGACTAGTCATAACACTACCAATGACTCTTCCACAATAACACTCAATTCTGCATTATAACAACGACTCACTGACATTTCTGTTGAGTCTGTAATTTGCCGGGCTGGGCTTTTTTAAAAAAAACCCGCATTTTTTGCAACCCATGACACTGCTAGATATGAGAAAGTCAGACGGTTAGATTTTGATGACAATCTTCCCTCGGGAAATTTATTTTCAAACCTGGAGCTTATCCTCGTGGTTGGTGTGAGTGTCGGAGAGGAGGCGAAACTCCTGAGTGAGTTTGAAGCAGTGAGACAAATTCTCAGGAGAAACGAAATCCTCCGCTGCCTTGATGCAAGAGTGAAGATTCCGGACCTGTACACACCAGAAATTGTAAATTAAGATAATCTACAGAGCGTCACCTGCCATATGGGATCACATCGTGTTACTTGCCATTCGACACAAGTGAACAGGTCCCGCCATAACCCCAGCCAGACAAGCTGGTACTCGATTTACCTACCCCAGAAGGATGAAAGGCTGAGTTGACCTTGGTGTAGGTTACATACAGAGACAGTTTAGCTGCTTGCAGGCAGTCACCCATCCAAGTACTAACCCGGCCCAGTGTAGAGCAACTTTGTTGATCGGATACAAATAGTTACCGCTACACCACGCCACCAACCCAAAAATCAAATCAGCACGACCCTAGGCGGCATGGCCACAAAGTACAAGAAATAAAATTCTCAAATTTTTGATGCTGTTCCAGAGACATTATCTTACTTTTTCATCTAGGTTCACCACAAAAAGTAACTGTAACAATGGTAATCTGGGGAAGCAGGGTTCAAGACAGTTGAACTCCGGCTGTTGAAACGTATTTGAGAGTATTTTCTGCACTGCAAAAGCCACATCTGCTGACACTATTTTGTTCATTGTTAGAGGAGGACCGGATCCAGAATGTTTGGATCCGACCAGATCCAAATCCAAAGTGGATCCGCCAACTTTGGATCCAGCCGAAACCACAGATTCTGAAACCAACGAGATATGGATCGTATAATTCAGGATCCAGCCAACCTGGATACGATTTGATATATGGTCCCAGTGCACCTCTATTTGCTGCAATTTTTCCACAAGGTTGCACGGAATTCCCTGATAATTCCTCGAGTTGACCAGGTTCAGAGAATATTCCAGGTCTTTGACGTTTCTGCTCTGTGCCTCCTCGAATCATTCTCGCAGAATAAGAACAAGTGCGGGGTATTCTATTCTAAAGACATGTTAAAAGCAACACAAATAAATTGAACTCAACTAAACTTGCAACTCTGCAGTTGAGTTCGTTTGTTCCGTATGGTTGGTTTCCTGTCGAAACCCAGGCCGTCAAAACTAGCCTACTACACGAACCCTAACCCTAACTTCATTCCTGTTACTAATCCAGAATCCCTGATACCAACCCTATCCCTAACCCTATCCTTGATCTTATTTCCTAAACCTAAGCCTATATCACTGTGTCCAGGTTTTTGTCAGGACACCGTTCTGTACAGACCACGCAATGTAACTGAATGAACGATTCGGTTCAGTTGTTTTGTAAATTCCACAGACCAGTTCATCTCCTGTTACTAGAAGATTTCAATTTCAAACATTTTCAACAACCGCCAACAAATTCATAGAAATAAAGTTGTAAAAAACTTAACAGTAGCAAAACATTTCAATATTATTGTAACAAGACACTAAAAATGACGTTTTTCAAAAACCCAACCGGTGGATTTTGTTGGAAGGAGGCGGGTTATTGGGTTTTTAAGTTCTACTAAACATTGGTCTAAGTGCATAGACTTTACGAAAATCAATTAGAAGCAGACGAAAAATTAAGCACTTAGACTGAACTTTAGCTCAGTGAAAGTCTAACAAGGCTGCTGCCAAGGTTCGGAAACCAAAACGTGTGAGATCGAGATCGATCTCCCTTCTTTATCTCCTCCTTTCCTTCCATCCTCTCCTTTTTTCTCCTCCTTCCATTTTCGCCTGTTTCTTTTCTTCTTTGTTTTTTTCTCCAAAATTTATGTCTGGGAAACGCTGTAATTAAGCTCTCCAAGCGAACTTCAAAGCGGAGCCCCGGCCGCCAAGACATTTTGTGCGTTTTGAACTCCAAAGTTGCGACTAATAAGAAAAATTTTCCATCGCCGTCGTACAAATTATGTGCAACCAACAGCAAAATGAAATGCGAGAGATAAAACTTTAGCGGGCAAAAAAGATGCAAAGTTAACTGAAAATGCGTGAGACTTGGGAGGGAGAGAGGGCTGAGTTGGAGTCCAAGTCAGTCAACGTACCTGATGCGGAGCTCCTGCTGGAATGAAGACCGAGTCGCCGAGACACTGGAGGATCGTGAACCCTCGTACATTGTAGTCCTCCAACAACCTCTTACGGAGCTTTTCGTCCAAATACCACGACTGATCATGGATTGGATCCGTGTTTGGCTCAACCGGCTTCCCCCTCTCATCACCCTCCTGTCCACAGTGTCATAAACATTCACCAACAGCATTCAATACTAGCAGTCAGCAGGGGGGGGAAGCGTTAAGGGGCAACTGACCCTGTGTGGTCCAAATTTTGGAGTGTCAGAAAAGTGTCGAATAATCTTCTTCTTGTCGGACGATTTGTATTTCGTCAAAAAATGCAGAATTTGAGGCCAAAAATCCCAATCTTAAGGAAAATTTAATGGCAAAAATCACAAATTTAAAGTTGGAAATTCACAAAGTCTGACTGTCTGTCTCAATCTTCTTCATGTCGGAAAATTTTCATCCAAAAATGCAGAATTCAAAAACAAGAGTTCCAATTTTTGGGAAAATTAATAAGCAAGACTGAAATTTTGCACTCATAAAATAATCGCATCTGTCAAAAAATTATTCAGCCGTCTACTGTCTGTCAGAATTCTGTCCGAAATTATATACACCGTGTCTCCAAAAAAAACAGTCAAAATTGTTTTTGTCCTAACTTTGTCAAATTTCAACCAATTTTGATAATTTTTGGTGTAAAGATGGCCAAGATGATAGAATTATGCAAGATGCACTAATTTTTCACCTCTCCCAATTTATGTAAATGCACTACCATGTGAAACACAGATGTTTCAGATTGTTACATTACATGGTGGTTATTTGTATCAGATTGCTTACCTTTGCATCATCAATTTGACAGAGGGTGCCACGTGGTTTAATAATTTTGTGGTATTAAATATTTTATGATAAAAATAGCATACAACAAAATAGCTGACTGATGAGCTTAAAACACGTCTAATCGATAAGTGAATGCAGTTTGATCAGTCAACCTGATTCCGCTATCAGCCAGTGGCGTTGCATCTAAGCCATTCTGTCCGTGAATGCTGGGCACATTTTGAGCATAAATGCTGATAATTGATCAAGTTATAGGTTATACCTGTTTATAATTCTGCTAAATAATTCACGCTCAAGTGTTTTTGTGCTGAATTATGTCATTACAACGTTTACTTAAGACAACAACTCAGCATTATGCAACAATTTGGAGCACCTATGTTTTACAAGGTAGTGCATTGACAGAAATTAGGTGAGATGGAAAATGAGTATATCTTAGGCAATTTTATCATTTTGGCCATATTTGTGCCAAAAATTATCAAAGTTAGTTGAAGTTATTATGACAAAAACAATTTTAACTGTTTTTTCTGAGACATGGTGTAGTGTCAGTCGTAAATTTGCAACTGCCTGCCCCACCCACTTTTTCAACAATAACGCCATTGGCCTCTCTGCACTCAGCTCTATTCAGCTGAGTACAAAGAGGTCATCCGTCCATGGGTAGATGCAATAAGGACCAGTGAAAGCACACGGCACATGAAACAATGCACTAGCCACGTATCTGTGACTGACTCGGTGAATAGAAGCTACTGAAACTCAGAAACGACCGAACACACCTGAATAAGTTACCACAAATACAAATTCGTCAGAATGCAACCTTTATTTCAAATTGATACAGATTGTTGACATTTCAACAACTACTGCTGCCTTAGTCAGAACAACTGTACACCAGGTGTCGCTACAGCGAACAGTAAGTAAAAGTAAATGCAGTATGACGTATAGCTCTCAATAAGAAACCCATCACAAAACCACAGAGCATCACCTGCCATATATAACACAGCCGACACAGGTGAAGCTGGTGAACACGCCCCAGCCCCATCTTAACTGCAACCAGACAGGCCAGTATTCAATTTAGCAACCCCAAAGGGATGGAAGGCTGAGTTGACCTTAATGTTGGTTATATATCAGGATGGTTTATCTGTCTGTGGACATTCACCCATCCAATTAGTAACCAGTTGATAGTGACCTGACCGGGAGTTGAACCTGTGACCTCCCAATCATAAGTCCAACACTCTACCACCACACCATCAAGCTAATGTAATCACAAATGCATGGAAGTTGATAGGACTCCTTGTCTCTGTTCGTTGACAGCAATACCTGGCCAACAGTTGTTCCGAAAAAGGCAGCTGTGGTTGAAGGTAAAGACAAAGTCCAGCACTTGCTATAGTGCTTCTTACCTGAGACAAACTTTTGGCCAGAAGCGCTTAACAATCTTGGAAGTTACAGCCGATTGGCATGAGCTAATGATACCGCAGCGCACTATGCGGCCATCCATTGCCCACGTCATCAAACAACTGGACCCGCGGTTTGCAGCAAGCAGACATACCACCGCCCCAATCAGTCAATAGGCCTCCACCCTGCAGCCTGTAAGCTACTACTCATTTTCCATCCCATGAAGGGTAGGAGTCTGGTCGATCGCCACTAAGACATCAACAATCTGTGTCAAAATAAAGGTGGTACAGTATATTGATGAATTTGCGCAACTTATTAAGTTATCATTTCAATCTGTGAGTCTCGATTCAAAGCCAGCGATCAAACAGACCTTCTTGAGCAGGTCGCGGATTTTATCTGAGTCTTCAGCACGGTAAATGTGCCAGAGCGCACCCGGCTTCCTGTTCTGCTTGAGGACGCGTTCCGTGCTCTTCTCACAGCAACCGGCCAGTTCCATTGCCTCCAGAGCTCCTGCCATACAGACAATGGTCAGTGGTTTCTATCCCTCTAGCATATAAACACAGTTTGTGCCCAGTGGAAAATTGGTGAAAGGGAATGTTTTGTTAATGGCATAGAACAAAACTCCCCCACTTTCCCCTATTTTTGCACTGGGCAACGAGAAGAAAAAAGAGAATGCAAAGGAAAAAAGTATAAAGCACAGGAAAAGAAAGTGGGAAAATAAAGGAAAAGAGAAAAGTGAACGGAGAAGAACACAGGGAAGAAAAGAAGCCCAATGGGGGAGAGAGGGAGAAAAAAGTGGGGGAACTTGCATCCAATTTCGATTCTGGGATGCACAGAATCCACAACTGAATCCAGATCCGACTGGATATCTGATGGTTCTTGGCAATCCAGATCCATCCGGATTCGGCCTCAATCCAGATCCAGGTTGAATCCCAACAAGATCATGTATCCAGATGATTTCAAAACTTCAACCATGAAATGGTTCTTCAACTTCAGCACGTGGAATACAGTGACCTAATTCTGGCAGCTTTAATGAAAAATCATCCACGTGCATTAGTCAGCTGATGAAAATAATTCTTCAGTAGAAAGTTGGTGGTTCTATTCAGTATAATTTCTCAACAATATTGGAAACAGAACAAGGTGCAGTTTTTAAAATATTTTGGTAAGCTTAAACCTACTCGGAAAAACCAAACTCTGGCTAACTGGATTTAACACTTAACACTAGCCAGCATCAGGTGAACAGAATATGGTCAGAACGAGTTTCATCTCTAACCATTAAGATCTGGACAGGAAAGACTTAATAGCCTGGAGGGGATGTCAGACGAACGACAAAATCGGCCGACTTTTGCGGGTGTGGTCTAATTGCCCGACAAAATCGGTGAACCATGACACACGGCCGATAGTTTTGTCTGCTACTTCGTATGATATCAGCTAGCACAACAGCCGAATGCAGATCGCAAAATAATACTTGCATCACTCTTTTCTGCATCTAATGAAC
>Ga0056128_1005241_pt1 | contig 16296 bp, 11 predicted proteins | sample WorMetLIZISLAND2_FD_71113 | JGI IMG/M metagenome (GOLD analysis project Ga0056128, IMG submission 71113) | Marine gutless worms symbiont microbial communities from Max Planck institute for Marine Microbiology, Germany - Olavius geniculatus... ... | reverse complement strand
CCCCTATTCTTTCCTTTTTTCTTTCACCTTCTCCTTTCCTTTACTTCTACCCCTTTTCTTTTCTTCCTTTTCTTTCCCCTTTCAATTTCCCTTACCCTTCCCTTTACCTTCCATTCTTTTTCTTTTTGCCTTTCCCCTTCCTATTCCCCTTCCACTTTCCTTTTTCCTTCCCTTTCCCTCCCCTTCCTCTTTTTTCCCCCTTCTTCCATCTTTCTTTCCATATCCATGTCCGTGCATCCAATATTTGAGGCCCCATATCTCCACAACGGTGCAAGATAGATGCATGGTCACTATGGACCACCCATAGTGACCATGCGTCAGATCCGCCGCTCAGTACTGCCAGCCACATTCCAGTGTTTGGTGGTCACCTTGGTGCTGTCCAGACTGGACTATGGAAGTGCCGTAGTGATCGGTCTTCTGACGTATCTGGTATGTCGTCATCAGTCAGTACTGAATGCAGTGACATGGCTTATCTACCATATGAGATTCGCAGACCACATCACCGACGCGCTTGCCAGTCTTCACTGGCTGGACATCCCAGAGCAGATTGAGTACAAAGTTGCCATTCTGACACACAAAGTTCTTCACGGAAGTGCATCGCGGTACTTGGGTCCACTAATTCCTGTTGCCGATCTGCCCGGTCGTCGGACATTGCGCTCCGCTGGCACCAATCGCCTGCTGGTACCAACTGTCAGACTCTCAACTGTTGGTAACCGGGCTTTCACGGTTGCTGGACCTCGTGTCTGGAACACTTCACCGGAGGACATAACAACATCTCAGTCACTCACAATGTTTTGTCATCACCTTAAAACCTGGCTTTTCAGAAAGTCATATCCGGACATCATCGTCTGAACTTTTCTGTTATCTGTCTAACCTTGAAGTTGCTCTGCTACTAAGGCAATACTGATTGATTGATTGATTGATTGATTGATTGATCGATAGAAATTTGACCCCAGGGAGTCGAATGGTCACGTGACCGATGACGTCACATGACCCCAAAAGGTCAAGTTTGTGACCCCATTATCTTTGAGGTGCCATATCTCCATAATTGTGCAAGATAGACACATGGCGACGATGGACCATTTATAGTAAAGCGCTGGTGATGAACCGAGTGGTCTCGTGACTGACAATGTTTATTGTTTAGTTAAAATAATAGAGGAGGATAAAAGGATTATTGCTGCTGTACACTTTGAAATTAAACTGTTTGATTTTTTTCTACCCATCTAAACAGCTCACTGGTTACATTTATACGGACATATACTGTAAACAATCGAAATGCATTGGACAGACTTTGTGTTCATATGAACATTATCTTCTAGTTGAGAACTTGGTACGAACATTTTCACATAGTTCTCTTTTTTGTTTTATTATCTGTGTTGAAAGAAGGTAGTTATCTTTCAGTTGTGTTTGTCTCTTATTTGTTTTATTATCTGTGATGAAGGAAAGGGGTTATCTTTTCACATGTGTTTGTCTGTTCGCTAAATGTTTGTGTGTTGTCGCTCAGCAGACTACACAGATTATTCTGAACACTGAACAGATTTTAATATAATTATCTTTAGAAGGGGAGGACATGTCCCAAGTATCAAGTGCTTAGATTGTGGTGCTGATTTTAATCAAGATCTGGCTTCATGATTTTTTTCCAAATGCTATACAATGGCAGGTTGTGTTAAGACAGTTACATTCGCCAGGTGGCTGCACTAGCCTCTGTGGAGGTTTGTGCTCTTTATGTTCTGCTACTTATTTTACTGATGAATACTTTGCACAGTCTTGTGCTTTTCTTTCATTTTACCGGTTGATGTTTTTACAGCTATTTCTTCAATGACTGTTACACCAAGAATCAAGGGCACTAAAGTTTCTCTTCTGTCGTCATGATGTGCTGCTGTCTGCACAGGCTTCACAGTCTTATCTTCTGGAGCTGAAAATTAATAATTGGCACATCTGTTACTGAGCCCTAGGGAATGTTCAAACTTATTTTCTTTCTACGTTTTTGTTTTCACGTTAGGAGCCTGTGTACAGGACAGGCAGATGAGTTAGATGCCACATGGTGAAGGTAAGGGATCATTGTATGCTAGTCACTGAGAGTTGGTAAAGGCTAATAATACACATGTGTTTTATGTCCGGTATATATTGACTGAAAGGATTGTCAGAAGAAATTGCCAACTTCTTTGCAAGACACGTGGCTGGCGGTCAGTTACGTTTGCTTTAGTGTTGTCCGATGGTCAATGTCATTTTGTTATGTATCCCTGTAGTTGGTAATTGGAAAGAATGCTGTTTCTTTGTTTTTCATTCTTTGTGTGCTTTTCATTTGGCGTGCATCGCTATAGATGTTTCAGAGAATTTCTTATGTGCTCTCAGTTGGCAACATCTTCATTTGCATGTGTTCTGATATGAAGTTGAAGTTGTTGGGAGTTAATATTAGTAATGGTAATAGTCATGATGATGTTTTCGGTCTTGTCGTCATGGCACAGCCAGTGCCAGAGTTTACGCGGTTCGTTCGATGTGCGTTGGGTGGCTGCTGTCTTGTAGACCAAGCCAGTCATCTTCAGCCACAGATCCACCCAGCTGGCAGCCATAGTACTGCATTTGCCATTGCCATTTATTAAACTATTCTGGGCAGAAAGCTGATAACCTATTTTGCACACTACCGATATTGACAGTGCAGGAGTTTAATACACCGTCAACTTATACGGCACACGGGCACACAAAGTTTCTAATGCGCTGCAGCATCAGTCTGGGTTAGTAAAAAGCAAAGAGAAAGTTTTTAGATAGCATTTAAGAGTAGGGAATAGCATAATATTCATGAGATTTATTATAAGATCTCACCGACAGATTTCCACAAGTAACCAAGCTGTAACTATTGGAAGGCAGACTCTATTTTGACAGATGCTATTCTGACTGAAATTCACGTCAACAGACACATCATTATGCTTTACATTCACATTCACCAGGGGGCAACAATTTCATGTGTAGTGAAGTACAATTTTGCACTTAATATTAAAATTACGGTTTTCGTTTACGTTACGCTTAGGGTTTGGGCTAGGGTTAGTGTTTTTGAAACATTTATGTGACAGTAATGCACCCCGCAAGTTAGCGTACAGTATAGGTAATAAGTGCAACGGTGGTGGACGTAACTACAAAACTTGCCGACTGGCTATCCAGTGACAGTCTACTTGGTAGATTTGAGGAGCTAGTTGGTCAACTGGTTGGTCATATGGCGGAGGTCATCAGTCACTGAGCTGTCGTCATATGGCGGAGGTCATCAGTCACTGAGCTGTCGCTATTCTGACAGCCGCCGTGTCCCGGCAGCTGTCAGAATAGTGTCTGTTGGAATAGAGTACTGTACCTGAAACTATCTGGTGTTCGTAGGCTATGAACTAGGTGATGTCTGTAGTGTAGTTTTTGCGTTACGATTTATGTGCTATTGCCACGTTGTTTGTTTGACATGCATGTGTTCTGTTGAAGAATGACAACATACTGGCATGCAGGTGATTGGTGACTAGTCTGAAGAGGCACTTGTCTGAAATAGCCTATAACTCATTTCACCACAGCGAGTGGTTGATATAGCCAACAGTCGTTATAGTCAAGGTCCACCAAAGCCAAAGATGCAATTTATCTCTATTCTTAATCCCATTACTAACTTTAACCCTGTCCCTAATTTGCATGATGTTTAAACTGGTGTCCCTTTAGACTAGTGAACTGTTTTAGGCATGCGGCCTGCATGTGTATTTGTTGGCAGTATCGGTTGTTTATTGAAAGAGAGGCTTTTCTGTGATCAAAATGAACTAAATTTTGGATGTGGCTGGGTTGCTTAGTGATAACTTAGCAACTTGGTATTTTTACATGTACTTTGTTTTGAATGTTGTGAACAATAGATGTTTCATAATTCCGAAAATTTTCACTGATGACTGAATATCATTTCTGTTATTGTTGTCATGCAACTGTGGCTGATGTCGTTTTTGCTGCATATGTTGAAATTATTTGCTGACGCTAGTACTGTTGCATGTTGTCCTTGCATGCCGTGCTCTAACAAGCATCAGTTCTTTTGTTTTTGTAATTGTGGCCAGTTTTGCTTCGGCAAGATGTGAGCGCTCATTCAGGCATTTATTGTGTGCATTTCGTAAGACATCAGCAGTGTCGGCTATTGTGTGATAGATTCATGCTATCTGCAGCAGAAATATAGGCGGACGGGGATTCTGGTTTCTAACAGTGTAAGGTTTGTTGTGCGGCCTGGTAGTCTAACGGTAGCACACCAGACTAGGGTTTGCGAGTTTGCTTTTCACTCTTTTTTTCAGCACACTGCCAGGTAACAACTCTGGGCAAGTTGTTTAGACACACCTCTGTCATCAAGCAGTATAATTTGTTATCGGCTGGTAACTGTTGCGAGGGTTATGGCAGTCTATGGGTGTTCTGAATTTCTTCCCATATATCTGAGCTGTTTGTAGTCACTGCTGGTCACTGCCTTGGTCACGGAGATGAGCACCACTTGCATTGGTCACAGAGCTGTATGAGACCACTGTTGACTATCAGCGATTTAACCTTATTATCTTACATTTAGGGCAGTGATTTTCAACTGGGGTTCCGCTGAACCCAAGGGTTCCACGAGCATCTGCCAAGGGTTCTGCAGATGGCCAGTAGAAGTAACTTAGCGAGTGAGTCACGCCAGACAAAGTCACAGAAAATCAGCACCGAATGAAATTAAGCTTTAGCACGTCCATTTTTGCATAGATCTACTGTGTTGAATCATTTTTGTTGTTAGTAATTTTGGCATATTTGCATTGTAGACCTATATTGTAACGTAGGCCCTTTAGGCTATATGCACAGCATTACTCAACTCCGAGGATTAGTGCGTTATCGGAAATGATTAGGATTATGGTTATGAAATCATTTGACGATTTACTTAGTTAATTCACTTTTTTGAACATTCTGCTAATGAAAATAAAAAGATGCATCTCTGAGGGCGTCCACGTGATAAATTTCTTGGTTGGTGGCTGGGGCTAAGCAGCCGTCGACAACCGCCTCGCCCGCTGTGTTTGGTTAAATACAAAAACTTACTGCTGCCTACTTGGCCTAATAGTTAAATGTTATATAGCTCTTCAGGGGAAACCCATCTCAGAGCTACGGAACGGCCAAGTTTTAGATTTTAATAGGTCATCTTTGCTTGCTTTTTCATCCCTACGGGGGCTCTGCCCTGCTAGGGAAATGTGTCTGTAGTTTCTACTTCACAATACATCGCTGGACGCATGGGGTTCCGTGAGTGACCTTCACACTTGTTTAGGGTTCCGCTGCAGCAAAAAGGTGGAAAAACACTGGTTTAGAGTGTGTTGTGTGTAAATTGTGCAGAACTCTGTGGAGGAGGTGATAGCATCAACTGCCTACCTGGAGCTGTTCATAAGGAAGGTGACAGACCCCGGTCTGCTCAAGACGTTTTTGCAATTCATCCTTGTTGGCGTTGTTGATGATGTTAGCATCATTGATACACTGACCAGCAGGGTCACTGGCATGCCAAGGGTTAGCCAGCTTCTACCACATTAATAATGGTTTGGTGTATATATGATAATTTGTGCAGAATTTTCTTAGAGACTTTGATGATAATTTCATCTTATCTCACTTTTTTGACCTTGACATTTGATCTTTTGTTCTTGACTCTTTTACCTCAAACTGCCATTCAGTTTGAACGTTGTTTGAATCAGAGGCTCAGACGTAGCAACTTTCTGCCCCACCTACTTTTTTGACCCATCACTACGCTGCAACTGGCTGTAACAGTTTCAAGAGGTTTACTCAGGACTCTATTTAGTGAAGCTGGACTGGATGTAGGTTTGTGGTAATATTAGTGAGTAGGGCTGCTACAGATTAAAAATATCTTATTCGATTTATTGTCAAAAAAATTTAAATTAATTGATTAATTTTGATTACTTTTTTGTAGTCAACCAGTAGACCAATAGCTGCAGAATTGAACTACTGGGTTGTTGATATCTTTCACAAAAGTGATGATGACGCAGCACACAAACCATGTAGTCGAAGCTAACAGAGTGCAGACTGTTAAATGAACACTACACAAGTGCAAATCTTTATTACATGTCTTATTACATGTTGGTGTCTTAGTGGTGTATTATGATAATAAGCACCTGCGATTGTTGTCTACTGTAGTTCATGCAGTCGATTGGAAATGTGCAAATAAGTGACATCAGCAATGTTTTAGGTCCTTTATTTTGAAATAAATCAGTCAAATTTTAATCAGTTAAAAGAATTTTATTCATTAATTTTTTAACAATTATTAAATTAATTAATTGTTAGTTTTTGCAGCTCTATTGGTGAGCTTGCTGTGTTGCCTTTATTGCAGCTAAGTATCATCACATTGCGGCTGTTTTCAACTATGATTGAACTGAACTGTGAAGAAGTCATGTTTCAGCTCATCTTCAAGTTGGTTATTTTGCTGTTATTTGTCATTCGTTTATGGTAGTTTGTTAGAAATAATCTTTAGTTTACAGGCCAATAGGAGCATTCCTAGTTATAGACAGTCCTCTTTTGACATATGAAGCATGCTTTTCGGTAATAATATCTCTTCAGCACGGGCATTATCGATAGTAATAGACTTATTGTTCGGAATAGAAGTAATGTTGATCCGATGAAGATGTCATTTGTTTATGCAGTTTTTTTGTGGAGTAATGTTTATCAGTAAACTCACATGTTATAACGGTTATGTGGGGCTGAATGGCTGTATGTGACTGACCAGTTGTCGACTGTATGATTTCTTGAAAACTCGACACTTGATGAACCTGCTGACATAACTACAGACATTCGTACGAAGTAGTAAATTCTCTCAAAAAAAGTATCAAATATTTGCTTTAGAAAATTATGCTTTGTTGACCATATGAGCAAACTTTTTCTTCTCTTATTTATTGATTATGTGCATAAGTTGTTATGATGCTTTGTTTTTCAAGTACATAAGTAAGTAAGTAATGTGATTTATTTTGCTCCACAATTTCAGTGAAACACCATAATTTAAGGCACTGCGTTACACTCACTAGCTATTTAATTATCTTGGCGAAATATGTACGCCTTTTAACTTGGTTCTAAGAAGGCTCAGTAAGCCATAGGTGGTGAATTACATGTACTAGTGTGTATAATCATGTTGAACCACTGCGTGGAGTGGAATGAGTTACTCCATGTCTTGGTTTAATCTTCACTTATTGCACACTTGTTTGCATTGCAGGTACTTAATCCCGTGTGCGCACATAATGATCAGCCAGCAGAAGTGTGTCCGAGACCAGGAGATGTACAGCAGGACCCCGGAGAAACTCATCTCACTAATGCCGGCTTGCAGCTTTGTCCCTGGCTCACAAGAGGGCGTCAGCAGCATGACTGCATTGGATGAGACACAGCCTGCTACGTCAGACATGTATATGATACTTTTCTTTTTATACTGTTGTTTTTTTAATGGTATTTGTCTGATGTTTTGGTCTCTAACACATTATTATGTCTTAGCCAAAGTGTTGTAATGTGACTGCAGGCTTATTTGCAGCAGTGGCTTCATGGCAGTGGGGCAGTTGCCCCTTTCCCTCAAATTTAGGGTTTTGGGGAAATTTTTTTCTCTGAAAATTTTTTGTCCAAGAATGCTGAATTTTAGGCTGAAAACCCCCATTGTGAGGAAATTTAGGGGCAAAATTGAAACTATAAGCATCCATTATTTCCTGTGTCGGAAATTTGCAGCTGTTTTTGGAAAATTGCAACTTTCTGGCCCGACTTTTTTTTAATCCATGATGCTGCTGATTTGGCTGTTCGTGCATTCATGCAAGCATGCTTCCTGAGTTATTAACTGGATGTGTGAATTTAAGGCTTTTCATGGATTTTTGTAAGATAGGTTTTGAACTGCTAACTGCATGTAAGATTTTCCAAATTACATGTATCTCATTTATTTGCTGTGCAAAGTATTTATATATAAAGAACGTAAATTGACACGCTGGCATAATTGCAGCGAGTATGTGAACATGACATTCGGAGATAGAGATCAAAATCTTCATCCATTGAAAACCTTTGTTGGCGAGTTATCGACTTTCATTTGGTAAAGATTTTAGGCCTAATTCAGAAACCCATTATGTCTGCTGTTTGTGGCATACAACAAACTCTGCAGTGATGTGAGCATGGCAATCTTTTTGAAAGTAATCAGGAGTTTCGTGTTGTGTTTGGCGTGAATGCATTTCTGTATTCTGAACAATTTTTTCTACTAGCCCATAACATGTGCATGTTTTTTTTCATTGATCTTGTTGAGCCTCTATCCTCTTAATGTGTGACTGAATCTTTAACACTGATTATATGTGTTGTTCAGTACTAACCCGCATGGTGGCGCCATTGATGCTGTTTTGTCATCATCATCATCTATTCTGTCGACTCCGCAGCGCAGCGGCCCCGCCAAGTGGCTGTCGTCATGGCGACAAAGGTCTCGACCTTCTCCCCTCAGTCCTGCCGATAATGTTTCACTCGACGGCGGCTCAATCGGCGATGTCAATGATGGCAAGAGGTAACTGTTTCACGTATGCGTCAAGCGCTTGGATATTTTTTTTGACAGCAGACAACTGTCAAAAGATCACAGCTTTCATTCGATGCAGCAGACACCTTGGTTTCTGCTCAAGTTGACCTAACGATTTCAACAGTCTTTGTGACACCACTGATAGTCAGTTATTTGCCAAGATTTACACCACCCCACCATTATTTACAAGCACTTCTGTCTCCACCGGCTGATTGTGGGCCTAACTAAGATTCAAGACACAGTCTACGTAATAGGGCTGTCTGACCAGAGGTTACATCTCACTGATTGTAATTTTATTGTTTGCATGCTATTTTGTGATAGTTACTGACTGTATTGTTTTATCTTGTTGTTTATCATACAGTTGTGGTCTGACAATTGTTGCATTAAAGAAACATTTGATCTGACAGTGTACAGCAGACTTTTTATCAGATGCGCTGTGATACTGCTCCATTAGTTTTTGGAATTTGACTTTTGTGGGTTTGTGCTAACTAGAAGTAACTTGACCAGTTCTAAAACTAAATGTTGAATTGTGTAGTATTTCACGGTTTTGTCTTGTATCGAACATATCAGCTTGAGCTGAGCATGCATTTCAGCACCGTCTGTACTCAGTTTGGGCAACAGTTAAGCATAATTTGTAGTTTATTTTGGTAAATGCACTTCAATGAATATTTATTATTATTGTGTTTATATCTGTTAACATGTAGCTGTGGACTTGTATGTGTCTGAAATAAGGCTGAATTGATCGATTGACTGACCGATTAATTTAACGGTGTCATATGTTGAACAGTTTTTGAGCAGGAAGTTGCAGTTTTCTGACAGTCACTCCAGATTTTTGAGAGAAAAAAATTTTTTTTATCTGACAGCTGAAAATTTTGCACAGAGGAGACTGCTGGTGCTCATAATTCCAATCTTGCTTCTAAGTTTTCCAAAAAGTGGAGTTTTAGCCCTGAATTTTGCATTTTTGGACTAATTGTTTTTAATTAAAAAGATTTAGGGGCAATTTTGTGACAATATAAAATTTATGGAGCAAAGGGCAAGTGTTTCTTACACTCGTCATCTAGGTCGCCACTAGATTGATTGAATTGTGTTATAATGACAGGCCTGGTTCATCAACAAGCTCACCAAGTCGTAGTTTTGACGTCACCGTGTTTGAGACCAGCTACGTCGAGTACCTTCGCTCTGCACGCACATCGGTCCAGAATTGTGTCAATGCCTGCCGAGCCTGGTCTGCTCCATACGATGGGGAAAACCCAACGCTTCAGTCATTCTCCGACACCCATCCCATGACTCTTGTTAGCCATGATGTACATGTTACATCAGGCGGTGAAAAAGATGTGATTGTAAGTTCCTCGGATATCGATGAAGTAGTTAACGTTAACGATGCTTCAAATTTGAGACCAGTTGTCTTTCCTTCATCCGATGTCACATCTGTGTCATTGTCTGCTACCTATGATGGAATTACCCAGTTTCAGGTAATCCACGTGCTTACGACATCGTTAGAAGCCAATAGCCAATCCACAGAATCTGCTTCAGACATTGCTGGAGTTTCATTGGCTGCTGTTTCATCCAATAGCGATGGTCAGCAACAGTGCAGTGATTCACTGTCCAGTCGGAACGCAGCACAGCACAATGCATCCAATGAAGATGGAGCACAGCTCAGTTTATCCAATCTGGATACAACACAGCTCACCGTGCGCAATCAAAATGCAGCTGGACCTAGTTCGTCCAGTGAGCAGATAGCACACCCAAGTGTTCCCGTGGGACATCTGAGCATCAGTTCCAGTGCATCCGATGACCTGGAGTCTTTCTTCCGCCAGCTTTCCCACGTCTCGTCCAAGTCCGAGTTGGATTACTCTGAAACGGTCGACATTTGGACTGAATTGGATGAAGTGATTGCTCAGCTGGACATTACGTCATCGTCGACTGAAGATTTAGACAGCCAGAAAACGCTGACGCCAGAAGATCCGGTTGACACAGAGGACTTTACTAAGGATTCTCGGAATGATGCGACTGGTGTCAAGAGGCAGAATTCCACTGCTGCTGTGAACCTTGAGAGTACAGATAATGCACTGACTGAAGGTGATGGTCTGAATGCTGAAGCACAAGAAGGAAAGATGCAGGCTTCGGCAGCAATTGGCATTGAGGATAATGATGATAGTACTGCTGCTGCTGATGGTGATGGTGATGGCATCTCACAATGCATTAAACCTCACCCATTCTCAGCTCTGCTCCAGTGCAAATACGAACCGCCATATCTGCCTACTGTTGGTACGTCTACATTTGTTATTCTGCTATTTTGAAAGTTGCATCAGTCACGCAGTCTAGAAATTGTCGTAATGTGTTTGTCTGGATTTTTCCAGTCTGCAAGAAACTCATTTTGAGCTACTTGGTATTTTTTGGAGCAAATGCAAAGAAGTTGAAAAAATGAAAGTACTGGTAGTAACAGGAGTAGTTAGGAGGTTTTCAGGGTTCCTACAGGTCAGGGAAAACTGGAAAAAGTCAGGGAATTTGTGTGGTCAGCGTAAGGTCAGAGAAAAATATTTTTTTTGAAAAGTTAGGGAAAATGATTTTGTATCATGCAGACTGCAGATATCTGCAATTTTTTGTGTCTCCAAATATTAACAAGAAATCTGACCTGATGCTCATGAGATGTGCGAGAGCTTATGGCAGTTACTGTTCGCAGGTAATCTTGCTCTGTCTCCATCCATTTCATTGCAGTTCACTTTTTTGCAGCCAAAATTCACCAAAAAATCACTTAAAATTAATATTCTTAAAGTTCAAGGTCATCAATGTTGGCATTCCTAAGAAGCTTGTTAACAGTCTTGTTATGGTAAGCAACATGTCTGTGCCTATCTGCAACCATTTTCATGCTAGACAAGCCAACGGTGGATAAATAACTGCTTTTTAGAGGGGTACCCCTCTTTGACACCCACGTGGACAGACCTCCTTTAATCTATAGGGTCCAGACTTGGACTGCTAAAATCTACATTCAATGCTGAAAATTTCATATGCAGGTTATCTTGGTCTATCTCCAGCCATTTCAGTGCAAAATCGCAAAAATTCACTAAAACCCCCTATTTTGGGGTTCACAGTCATTTAAGGTTATCTATGTTGACATTTCTAAGAAGCTCATCGCCACTGCTTGTTATGATAAGCAGCATGTCTGTGCCTATCCGCAACCATTTTTATGCACAAGAGCTAGCTAGTGGCGCGTATTAGCTATGGTAATTCTGTCCGTCTGTCACGACCTGGTACTGTTTTTAGTTGAGATAGAGACTTCGGGTTTTCACTATATGGTACTTAGTGTCTAGTATTTCTCGACAAAATTTCATGCCACTGGGTGAAAGGGGTCTCCACGAACGAGGTGGCGAAAGAGGGCACTCCTCCTAAAAAGACGTTATTCTACTGCTATTGGGTCGTCTAACGTGAAAATGGTTGTAGATAGGCACAGACATGCTGCTTATCATAATGAGCACTGACAATGAGCTTCTTAGAAATGTTAACATGGATAACCTTGAATGACCTTGAACTCCCAAAATAGGTGGTTTTATTGAATTTTTCGAGATTTCGAGCTGTGACACGCATTTCAAGAGTGAATTGCGCTGAAATGGCTGGAGATAGACCAAGACAACTTGCATATGAAATTTTTAGCACTGAATGTAGATTTCAGCAAATCAAGTCTGGACCCTCTAGATTCAAGGAGGCCTGCGCACGCGGGTGTCAAAGAGGGGTTCCCTAGTTTGATAAGGTCAGAGAAATTGTCATTCTCTGACTGGAAATGTCAGGGAAAAGTCTGGAATTTTGCTACAGAAGACAGGTAGGAACCCTGGGTTTTATATGCAGCACATTTTTTGTCTGAAAACTGCGCTTCGTGTGGTTATTTGATTTGTGATTTGTGGCTCGGTAGTCTAACGGTAACATGCCTGACTTGTAATCTTGAGGTCACTCAGGGGCGCAGGTTTGACTCCGCACTGGGACACTGCCGGGTAACGACCTTGGGCAAGTTGTTTACACACATGTGCCTCTGTCACCTAGCAGCATAATTTGGTACCAGCTTCACCATTGGGAAGGTAACGGCAGTACATGGGAGAGGTCTGGCCTACCGCCCATGTAGCTGAGTTTCGGCTCACTGCCAGCTCGGGGCCTATGAAACGGAGATGAGCACCACCCTACAGACACAGAGCTGTGAGAGAGCCCTGTTGACTACGGGAGTTTTACCTTTACCTTGATTTGTGTATATGCAGTTTCCGAAATCTGTCTCTATTTAATGAAAAAAGTATTTCATGCTTATCTGGCATTGTTTTCTAGTTGCTATTCTAGCTGGTTATTCTGGCGAAGATAATTTAAACCTAATGAATGTTGTGTTTTATTTCCTCTGTTATCAGCTGTTCTAAATGTACTGTAGATCAGTTATAGTGAGACAGCTGTAGCTGGCTATAGTATGATGGTAGTTACTTGCTATGAAGTAGAGCAATATATGTGCCACAGGTCCGCTGCTGTCGGCTCTGCTGTCCAAGCTGGAGCTGATGGTACAGAACCCTCTGTATGTCAACCTACAGCTGACCGGCCTGCTATCACGGCTTGCCTGCTTCCCACAACCTCTGCTCAAGTCTCTCCTTCTTAGCAACTCTCTTGTCTTCCAGCCTTCCATCAAGTCACTGGTCCAGGTCCATTTCTTACTTATTTATTCAGTTTGTGTTATTTGCATTGTTCTCTTTGTAGCGTACTTTGATAAGAAACTGGGGGATTCAAAACTGCCATTGAGCATAGAATAATGTATAGGTTTCAGCACGGTCTGCAGTGTATTATGCAAGTTGAACAAGGCATAATACACAATGGAGTAGACATGTTGAATATTTCATGGCCATGATCTACAGCGTGTTCTGCATGGACGCACGTGTGACATACAAACGTGAGACGCTATCAGTTGTTACACTTCACTGCGGCGAAATCATGGGCACTTGTATCATTCCAGACACTATGGTGAGAAATAGGAGCACTAAGTAGGTCGTGAAATAATTTTCGCTACTGATGTATCTGTCTTTTTTTGTTATTGGTTTTTTACTGAATAGATGTTTTTTGTGTGTTGTTCGATGAAATGTGTTATGTTTACCTTAAATCATTTGGCTGGGCTCCACTAATTGCGATGGGAGACGAATGTGTAAATTCCGTTCCCAAATTCTGCTTTGTTGTAGGAAGTCTTTCCCCTGGCATCTTCGCCCCCTGGCTGATTCGCCTCCTGGCTCTTTCGCCCCCTTACCTTGGACGTTTGACCCTTGTGGAATACCGGTAATTCGACATTGAGGTTCATACGTAATAATCGTCTTTAGGCCTAGACAGTTTATGCACGATGATGAGCATAAACGATTGTGTGAATGTTTAATGCTTTGTTCAATTCTGAAATAAAATCATTAAGCTTGTACCTATATTTTATTATATAGAGTTTTCGTACGGTTTCTCGCCTTAGAATATTTGCAATGATGTCTGACGCTCTCTATAGATCTCGGCGTTCGTCAAGCGGTTATTAGGCCTAGACCCAAGTATACCTGTAAAAATTTATTTCAAAGGAAGCTTGACATTGACACATAGAGCGCGTTGAATTCAAACACACTTAGCATGATCAGAGTAGGGTCTGTGATGCGGCTTGCGGACATACCACCACGTGGTGACAGTGGTTAGGTAATGCATGTTTTTAGCTGACCGTACTTAAGTAACGGTCGAGTTATTAATCTTTAATCGCAATAAAATGCAGCATACAATAAAAAAGTACAATACAATGCAGAAGCTAATTACTAAAAAACCTAAGCTAAAAGACGATATTAAAAAGAAAACAGAGAAGACCATGTGTATGTCACAGCATACTTCTGAACAAACTTGTGAAGCCTACGAGCAATGCATAAATCAACACTCGGCAGATCAGTAACTGTTCTGATAAACTTAGTGTCCTCTGCACTAGAACAGCCAAAAATTCTATATACAGCTCTGTCGAGCACATGGTTCAACATAGCTATCAGCAAAACTTCAACTGCATACAATAACACAGGCAAACACAGTGACTTCATCATTAGAATGGTTGTCGACCGTCATCTGTCTGTTACTTACTTGTTGCTTTTCTGTAAATTGAAACACAAACACAAGCCTCAATAATGAATTACAGGTATATTCAATGGGGGGGTGGGCGAATCAACCAGGCACAGGGGCGAACAAGCCAGGGGGTGAAAGACCCAGGGTGTGAACAAGCCATAATTCGACCCAGCCTTGCCTCAGTAACGTTGGACTAACTTTGGAAACGTGGTTTCTCAGTTGACAGATATTGATATTATTTGTTCTTGTTTTTGTTGATTGGTTTGATGATTTTGTTTAGATTCATTAATGTGTGAGGGCAGCTTTGCTATGATTGGTCAGTACATGCAGTTGTCTGTGCTGTGATTGGTTGATGACAGCAGGTGCCCCTGCTGAAATTGGTCAGTGTGTAGAGGTGCATGTGATGTGATTGGCTGCATACAGGTGTTGACTGTGGTAAAACATCGTCTGGACAACTACCTGGTGACAGTCTCTAACTATGACAGCCTGCTGGTACAAGCCAGCCAGTATCTAGCTTGGCGGGATGAAGTCAGTCGGCCTGGGGGTGGGGCCGATGTCATGAACAGTCGACGTGATAGCATCCTGTCTCTGCCTTCCAGCTGGCTGCAGAGACCAGGTTCTTCTACTGGTATCAGTGATTTGTTTATAAGTAAAAGTAAGTACTAAATAAGTAAGATAGCTTATAAGGTGCAGATTAACAGTTAGCCACAAAGCATCACGATCTGAACATTGGAACAAAAATATTCTTAGCAGCCACTTAAACTGTCAAAAGAGACAGTCATTTTGTCTCAGATGAGCTGGAAGGTTGTTCGACAGCCTAGGACCAGCGAATGACCTTCAAGCTAGCGATGATCACCTTCAAGTGCCTCCATGGTCTGGCGCCATCATACTTGGCAGATGTGTGCACCCCAGTCTCGTCTGTCGTCGGCAGGTGGCAGCTGCGGTCGGCTAACAGCGGGGCACTCATCGTGCCACACACAAGGACCACGATCGGTTGGAGGGACTTTGCCATCGCAGGCCCAGCCACATGGAACAGCGTCCCCGTCGATCTGCGGACTTCATCACTGTTTAGAGATACGTTTGCGAAAAAAGCTCAAAATCCATTTATTTGGCTGCGAGTGCTCTTGAGGTCTTCTCTAATTGGGCGCTATACAAATTGACATTTTCATTCTTTCATTCATTCATTCAGTAGCTGCTGTAGGTCCGTCTGACGACACGTCCTTGTTTTGGCACAATGCAGGGTGGAAAATTGTATAGACAGTTGAGTCCTTGAATTTCATTTTTTTTCTCAAAGTCATCCTGACTGTGATGTGAAAATTATTTTTATATAATGACACAACTGTCTCACATGACATGGTAAAATATTGCACTAATAAGTCTGGAAAAGGTACTTGAAAGCCTTTGAATAGTTCTTGAACTTTTTGGCCTCAAACTGCGGCTACCTTCCTTGCGTAATAAATAGAGCTGTCAAGGAGTTAATTTTTTAATGCATTAATTAACGTGCAAATTAACGCACCCAGTCCCGTCGAGAGGGAGAGTAGGGGGATAAGTTATCACAGGCCTCGCGACGTTTGAGGGGCTCTGCCTGTCTAATATAGAAAGTTAGAAACACATTTTTAAATGTATAATCAACAATAACTGACGTCATAGGTAGCATAGAAATCTATTAGCATGTCATCGAAAAT
>Ga0056128_1005238_pt1 | contig 16301 bp, 12 predicted proteins | sample WorMetLIZISLAND2_FD_71113 | JGI IMG/M metagenome (GOLD analysis project Ga0056128, IMG submission 71113) | Marine gutless worms symbiont microbial communities from Max Planck institute for Marine Microbiology, Germany - Olavius geniculatus... ... | reverse complement strand
CCAGATTTCATCAGAAAAGACCAATGGCCTCTAAATTCGCCGAATGCAAACTCGGTGGACTATCACGTGTGGTGTGCAATGTTGGAGCTTACCACAAGCTTAAAACAAAGCCAAAAACAATTGCGGAACTCAAGAAATCGCTTCAGGTTATCCGGAGCAACCTACCACAAGGACCGATCGACAAGACTGTGAAAAACTTCTCAAATTAAGCGACTGAAGGCTTGTGTTGGAGCTTGGAGCTGTCGGTGGACACTTTGAACATTTACAGTCACAATGGAATTTTGGCATCTGATCATTAGTTAACCGTGTTGTTTGACTTGTTTCAACGATGTTATTGAACTGGTGTTGTAGCTTGGAACATTTTTTCACGCTGAAAAATCGGTAAACGGTTATGTTAAAAAATGCATAACTTCGTCACTTTTCAATGGAATCAAACAAATTTGGCATTTAACCATAGAACAATTTAGTAAATAAATCTGTAAATTTTCAGATTAAAATGCTAAACGGTTGCTGAGAAAACAGCAAAAAAACTTTAGGGGGCTACTTTTTTCTGCTGCACCCTGTAGATCATATCTTTCCCATTTTTTACTGGGCAACCAACACGCTTAACAAAATGCCACCTATTCTTCACTTCCCCCACTTTTCATCTACTCTCTTAACAAAACTTCTCTCCAAGAGATGGAAAGGAGCCCAAAAGTTAGGGAGTACTACTTGAATCCAAAAGGGGGTGAGCTTGAGCCTGAAAGTGGGGGGGGAAGTTGTACCCAATTTCGATTCAAGATTTAGGGGGATAGAAGCCACTGCCAACTGGCACCACTTCTGGTTACTTACAGTTTGACTTAGAAGCCACAGCATTATGGCACTAAACAGCAATGCTTACAAAAGTTACATGCTATGTACGCACTGGTTATAGGTCTGACTACTCAAAGAACTCCGAAACCAGCTGGATATAAACAGACTACAAGCTGTGAATAAGCAAATACCGATGAAAGCAGCAGATGGATTTCACTATGTATTCCAAGTCGTAGATACTTAATTAGAAGTCACAAAAGCTGTAAATCTAAACTTATAACATTTTTAATGGCAATCATTAAAAATCCAGTAATAAAACCAACTGAAACAACCATATAAACGAAAATTCTTATCCAAGGCATGCAATTCCACTACAAGTGGGCCAGTACGATGTGCCACATAAAAAATGGAACACTCGTGCTTAGCATAAACTGAGCAGACATACAGTTTCAGTAGCATCACTAAGTCTGTCTAAATACTGTGAAAGGCATCACAAATGCATCTCACAGCAATGACCATTTCCAAAACAGTCCAACTGTCTGATCTATGCAAAGCATGAACATACTACTTTCATGCTGCACCCTGTATAAACACTGTGTAAATGCCAGTATAAAAAACGCTTTCACACCATCAGAAACTTAAAAAACCAGACACAGTTGAGAATAATTGTTGCCAGGTAAAACTTTATTGCCAGGTAACTTGTGCAAATTCTAAAATAAGTTATCAACCATATCTGTTGCTGAAACTGTACCACTGTACACTGGCCAACAAAAAATTTGCATATTGCCAACTGAAACCAAACAGAAAAAAATGATGTTTCATGCAGCGGGTTAAAACTATGTATTTTCCTGAAAAAGATGATGACTGCAAATTGTCACAAGGAGTCGAATCTCAGTCAAACAGACCTGCAACGCAAACACAAATTCCAATCAATACATCATTCAAAGACCAAATCGCATCATTTTTACACGCAATAGTAGAATGGTCCAACTAATTGTCAGTCAAAGTGTTTTGAAACTGAGCCTAAAAAAACTACTTTAACTGACATAAAAAAATGTTAAAATACCGTCTAAAAACCAACAGTTCCTTTTTTAAAAACCAAAACGCAAAAAACAAGTTTTCTGTTTTTAAAATTTAATGTTAGTTCGGTTTGATTCAGTTTTTAAAAACCGAAAACTGAAATTTTCAACAGATTCTGCACACCGCTGATAATAATAATGACCAATACAAACACTGACCGAAACCCATGTCCTCATCCTCAGAGTCTGTCTCCTCTTTCTTCTCCTCTTCTTTCTTGTCTTCCTTCTTAGCATCCTCCACGGGAGCAGTAGCAGCACCGGCTGCAGCAGCAGGTGCTCCAGCAGCTGAGCCAACATTGTTGATGAGATCTTTGATGTTACACGTGCTCAGTGCACGCGCAAACAGTGCTGTAACAGTTATACAGAAACTGCTACAAACAACGTTTATATATTCTTCGCTATGCAATGGGTGACTTCACTTTTTTGACTTAAGACTTTTGCTGAGCCTTTTTGCTGAGCAAAAGCTAAAGCTGAACGCTAAAGTCTGTACTTAGACCACAGTTCAACTAAACTTTGGTCTAAGTCTACTGACTTAGACAATTAAATTAAAAACAATTAAAAATGGCGGAAAAACAAGTAAACCTAACAGGAAATAAATCAACCATTTACACTTGGACTTGCTTATTTAATTGCGCCCCGCAAGCAAATAACGTAATTAGTTAATTACGTAACATCTGACGTCATTGCATATTCATTACGGCGCTTATTTTTGGTATCAGACTGCTTTAATTTACTAAACTATCCGTACCCATAGGACTGTGAATAGTTGCCATGTTTTCGCTCAGCTAAAGTCAAAAGTTGAAGTGGATTTAGGCTCAGCGAAAGTTAATCCCTAAGGGCTGAAGCTATCTCTTCCATGCAAATCAACTTTGGCCAGGTTAGTTCGGCTCAGCTTTGGTCTAAGTAGGTACTTTTGGACTCAGCGAATCGCTGAGATTTTTCGCTGAGTCCAAACTTCGGTCTAAGTAGGTACTTTAGGCTCAGCGAAATCACTTCACTTTTTGACTTGAGTAGGTACTCAGACCGAAGTTTAGGCTCAGCGAAAGTCTCAGCGAAAGTCTAAGTCAGAAAGTGAAGTCGCCCAAGTAAGTAAGTAAGTAAATTTCATTTATAAAGCGCACAATGTCAGCGAGAAACTCACTGAATCTGAGGCACTTATTTTTGTCTCATGACAATGTATACTCTGCGTACACAGACATATACAATAATACAATATTGCACCAGCTACATGGTTAGACAATTAGATAGTCAATTAGATGGTTAGAAGTCAAAAAAGTACAGCACTAAGCTCCCTTCAATGGCTGTCCCACTGACCTCTTCACCAGATCGTTTTCCTGCCTATTTCCTGGACTACAACACTCTGACTAATCTCTCTCTAGTAGACCTAGCAGTAGGCCACTTCAAAAATTACTGACTGATTGACTGACTTTCACTCCAAAGCTTACCACTCCATCCCTGCTGAGAATGGCCACTCACCAGCAGAGGGAAATACACTAATGTCTCCCTGACACTCTATGGCAATCATAACCATGTTGCTAGTGCTCATTCTGCAACAACCAATAGTGCACAAATGTAATAAACAGCAATTAGCAACTACTATGCTATGCAGCATGCCAGAAAAAGGTTTTTTGCACAACATATACAAACTCTCTGTTGCATCAGTGTCGCTATAAGAAACAGTTGTTAATTCTACACACCTTTTAAGTTACACAAAACACGGAATAACTTACTGGGCCAAATGCTCTCAACAGTAATGTTAGCTGCCTTCAGTATCGTATTCAGCTTTTCTGCCTGCAACAAGATTCAGAGTTAACACACTGCTGAAGAAACTAATAATGGGCCTACATCAAAGTGCAGACAGCTCCATTTGGCCACATTAACTGCACCAGTGCATTTATATCTGCCCACACTGACAACAGTTTCAGTATGTTCTATTTGTTAGTGCAGATCTGTACTGACAATAGCCTAGAAATCACTCATTTGTCAGTGCGGTCTGTACTGAAATAACACTGACCCTGCGGCGCACTGACTGTTTCAATAGTGGTGGCGCTGGACGACAATGGCTGGTGGCGGTGGACTGCAGTGCCAGTTGGCGGAGGTCTATCTGGGGGTATGGCAGCATTTGTCAGGGAGAGGTTGTCTTGAGGATGATAATGTCCGGAATTCTTTGTGTTATTGTCCGGAATGCCCAGATACCAAATTATTAGAGCTATCAAAGTGTTAATTTTTTAACACGTTAATGCATGCTTTAATGCATTAATAATGAATCATTAATTATTGCTGATACTATAGGTGAACTACATCGAGTGGAATGGAAATCACGACGTCATGCCTGTGTTGCAAGACTGTGACAGTAGTGATGGAATGGCAACAAAACCATTTTTAATTACTTGACTATTATTTGATCGTCAAATAACCGCAGTTTAATGGATTATTGGAACTCCTGCTTCAGAGAATTTAGTAATTTTCAACACTCGCACTTATGCTTACTACTGCAGCGTGATAGCTCAATAATGAGCACATTACTCAACTCTGAGAATTTGTGCATTATCGGAAAAGAAGAAGAAAGTGTGCAGTTATGCGAGATAAACAACATGAATATGTCAACAACACGTGTGGTACAGTGCGATACTCACAGTGATAGGAACATCATCATCCGCCAAAATGAGAGCACTGTACGTGCAAGCCAGTTCGTCTACAGATGCCATATTTATAGATTTGGTAGTGTACGTCGCCAAATAGGCCTTAGCTCTGACAGAGAACAGTACACTTTATCTACAAGCACAGTATTTCACAACAACACACAACCTATCCTACGCAAAAATGGCGTCACTCGGTGCTCGTTTCAATAAATAAGCAAAGTAATCAATTAAGTGAAGCTTCGAACTTTTCATTTCACAAACTGGATAAAATAACAAGAAAACGAGGATGCGGCTGCCGCAATCATGTGACAGTTAAAGGATGCATAGAAGCGATCATGAGTTACATTTCCTCGTCTTTATACAGATATTTCTGCCATAATGGTACCAATCGAAAGCGAGTATAGGCTACTATACTAGAGCACATATAGGCCTGTGCGAAAAGGCAAAAGTAAAGCCCAACATTTTGCGCTTTTTACCGTAGCCCAGAAGCACTCTACCATCTTGAAAGTCGCAGCTGATTGGCATGCGTTAATCATACCGCAGCGCATATGTGGCCATCCATTGCTCATCTAAGCGAATAACTGGACCCGCGGTTTGCAGCAAGCAGACGTACTACAACCACACTAGACCTTCAACACGTATCCCGTAAGCTACTCTCATTTCCCGTCACACAGAGGGTAGGAGGCTGAGTTGGCCTGAGCACACAGTAGGTTAGCAACTTGCTCAATGTTGCTTGCAAATGACGGCAGTGAGAATCGAACCGCAACCTGAAAGTTACTAGTCGACACTAACCACTAGACCAGCGTTTTTCAACCTTTTTGCTGCAGCGGAACCCTACACAAGCGTATATGTCATTAAAGATGCAATGATCCGTCAGTCCAGCGGCATATGTGAGGCCAAAGTTTCAGGGTGTCTGGGGAGACGAAACAGAAAACCAAAAAATTATCGTTGGATATTTTACTTTTTACAAGGAAGCCCTTAGGCAGCTCTAGGATCTGGACCCCCGAGCTGCATGAGCCTTTATCAAGCAGAACGTTTCGGGAATTAAAATTATTTCAATAAATGGACAAACGATTTTTAACACTAACAATAATAATTAAGTGTTCATTGTTCAATGCAAATATGTTAAAATTGTTAACAAGAAAAATATTTAACACGTACTCTATGCAAAAAAGATGGCTAATTTCGAACTAAGTATTTGGCACTTCTATGGCATGGTCTGACTATAGGTTATTTTTTAAATCTTTTTTACTGACCAGTCGTGGAACCCTTGGCAGATACTGGCACTCGCGGAACCCCGGTTGAAAATCACTGCACTAGACACTTGCGCCTTCACAAGCAGGTAGGTGTGAACAACTTGCCCCAATTTGTTACTTGGTACTGGGAACTGAACCGTGGACCTTTTCGGTATCATATCCAACATTAGCTGAGGTTAAGTTGTGTTAAGACTTTAGTCTAATACTAAAACCTTAAACCAAAGTTTGGTCTAAGACCAAATTGACATCATGAGTAGGCTACATGGGATTTTGCTGCCAAAAATGCCATTTTTCGTTCGTCAAAAAGTGCAAATTTTTCAAAAATTTCCCCAAAAAACCTGAATTTCGTCATCCAAAAATAAGATTTTTTTAGCAGTGCCTAACTGTAACTGTTGTTAGCTAATTCTATGAAATCTTGCCAAAACAGTTTCAAGGCTTTTGGTTTCCACTTATCTTTTCATTTGTCGAAAAGTGCAAACTTTGTCAAAAACTTTTGCCACAAATCCCCAATTTCTCCATTTTTTCACCATCCAAAACTGAGTGCTTCTTCTGATAAACAGGCTTTAAAAAATTTTGCTGCCAAAAATGGCATTTTTCTTTTGTCAGAAAATAAAAATGTAGCAAATTTCATCATCATTTCATCAAAAACGAAATCACTTGGAGCCTAATCATGACATCAAATTCGACCTTGACTTGGTCTCAGACAAAACTTTTGTTTAAGACTAGTCTTTATCTTAAACTAAGAAATTCTTGGCAAAACTTGACCTCTCCCATTGGTCCCGTTTTGCATCATTTCTACTGCACATCTTGTGAAAACAGCCACAATGGCCCACGCCACAAGGACCTACTATTACAAAGAAAATTTGAGGATGTATCCAAGAACTAAGTCACCAAAGTTCGGCTGCAAGAAGCGAAGGTTAACCATCCATGACGCATTAGCATAAAAGTGGCATTATGTTGCGATGATACAACAAAATAGATACAAATGCTAAAACATTTTCTCTTGTGTCCACTACTAACTTAAGCTCAGTTACAACATAGCAGGGTTGCCAAATTTTTTGGAAGTCATGTCATCCAACACTGATGAAAATTAAGCCAATTTTTACGTGCGAGAGCTAGCATAGCTAGCTACAGCATGTATTAACTATGGTAATTCTGTATGTCTGTCCATCTGTCACAACCCGGTACCAATTCAAAACCAGGTAAGATACAGACTTCAAGTTTTCACCGTATGATAACATAGAGTCTCTAGTATTTTGTGACAAAATTTCATGCCGCTAGGTAGAGGGGGTCCCCACGATCAAGCGGTGAAAGAGGGGCACCCCCTAAAAAGACATTATTTTACCACTATTGCCTCATCTAGCGTGAAAATGGTTGCAGATAGGCACAGACATGCTGCTTATCATAACAAGCACTGGAAATGAGCTTCTTAGGAATGTCAACATCAATGACTTTGAACGACCTTGAACCCCAAAATAAAGGTTTACGGTGATTTTTTGCACTTTCCGGCTGCATAATAGTGAATTGTGACAGAATGCATGGAGATAGACCAAAACTATCTGCAAACAGAAAATGCTATAGGCTCTCGCGCATGTTATGAGCATTAGCTCAGATTTCTTGTTGTCCTTTACCCAACGGAAGCCAGTAATTCAAAAAGTCACCCAAAAAGTAGCAAGCAAAGTGCCGAAAACACATTTTAGGTGGCCAACAGCTAAGTCACCCAATTGTCACTTTTTCACCCAATCTAGCAACCCCGACTGCTAGTGTAACAAGAAATCGGAGCTAAAGGTAAAGAGACGCTGGAGAACCTACAGCAGTTCCTGTTTGCAGGTGGTCTTGATCTATCTCCATTCATTTTATCGCAATTCACTCTTTTACAGCCAAAAAGTGCAAAATAATTACTAAAAACTAGTATTTTGGTGGTTCAAAGTCATTCAAGGTAACTAATGTTGATACCACTAAAAAGCACATCACCAGTGCTTGTTATGTTAAGCAGTATGTATGGCCTATAAGCTTATGCAACCTTTTTTCACACTAGACAAGCCAACAGTGGAAAAATTACAACTTTTTAGGAGGTACCCCTCTTTGAGACACACATGTGCGGACCTCGTTAAACATAGGAGGTCAAGACTTAAAAACTGCTAAAATCTACATTTCATGGCAAAAATATCATATGCAGGTTGTCTTGGTCTATCTCCAGCCATTTCGGCACAATTCAATCTTGAAATGTGTCACAGCTCAAAATCGCGAAAATTCACTAAAACCCCCTATTTTAGAGGTTCAGGGTCATTCAAGGTCATCGATGTTGACATTCCTAAGAATCTCGTTGCATGTGCTTTTTATGATACGCAGCATGTCTGTGGCTATCTGCAATCGTTTTCATGCTAGACGAGCTAATAGCGGCAAAAAGACGTCTTTTTAAGGTGGGTGCCCCTCTTTAACTCCCTCATTCATGGATGCCCATCTTACCCAGCAGCATGAAATTTTGTCACTAAAGCTATCATATGGTACTGTAGCTATCATACCTGACATAGTGACATAGTATGTTAGCTCTCGCACGTAAAAAATTAAAACCAAATTTGTATTTTTTTGATAATGAAAGCCAACTGTTGGTCAGTCTTTGCACATTTTTCTCAATGATTCATAATTCTTCACACTGAGCCAAAAACTAGAACTTGTGACTAACAATTTGTACTACGTTTCCTACTATTAATCTTGTGCACACTTTAACTTATGCAGAACAGAGCAAGCCAATCCATCATACAAAAAACATCAAACTGAACAACATTCTTCTTATGACTGAAAGACAATAATACATTCTATGACAATGTTTGCATTGTCCGCACAGTTCAATAGTTGCTACAGCATCAGCAGTTATTCTATTCAACTTCACCGACAACGTTCTTGACACGTTCGGCAACAAATGGCATTGAACCAGGCTTGCTGTGTGCACGGCGATTCGCTTCCCTACAACACAATATTCGATAACACAGTAATGACTGACAGTTTGCAAAATACTTAACTAGAAAAATTATATATATAGATGCAGGATCTACTGTATGTCCACTCCTGCCAAAACAAGACTTAAGGTATCAATGTTATGTTAGACGAAACTGTTAAAGAATGAAAGAGGAAAGTTTCACATCTGCTAGACACAATATGGATCATTATGGGAACGAGTATTTCAAGGTTGACAGGAAAGCTGAAGGACACAAAGTTATTGTGGTGATGCTGTAGGTTATGCAACATTGACAGAAACTGCTTGTTTTTAATAATGACAGGAAACTGCAGTATCAACCGCTTAATGCTACCAATCCCACCCACATCAAAGGTGCTTGCCTTGGTGTCCTGACAAAACCTGGACACAGTGATATAGGCTTAGGTTTAGGAAATAAGGTTAAGGATAGGGTTAGGGATTAGGATTAGGAATAGAGACAAGGTTAGGTAAGAGTTGAGGTTGGGGTTAGGGATTATGGATCAGTATCAGGGATAGGGTTAGGGTAAGAGTTAAAGTTAGGATTAGTGTTTGTGTAGTGGTCAAATTTTGACGTTCCAGGTTTTGACAGGAAACTGCTTGCCTTACAGCTGCCTAACAAACAGTTAACAAAACAATGAGAAGTAGAAAAGAAAAAACATAGTTTCTCCAGTGCCAAAAAGATAGCAGCAGCTGGAAAAGAGAAATAATTGCAGTCTGACCCATTAATATCAAACATTCAACATCAGATTTTAGAAAAAAACTATGCTGACAAAAAGTATACTTTTAATATGTACTAATGAAAGTTACATCTGTACATTACAAACAAATAACAAAAAATAAATAACAATATATGACCAGTGTGATATCAACTATAAAAAAACAAGCGTACTTTTTCTTTTGTGATGTCCGAATGACGCGCAGTTCTTTCTGAGCGGAGTGAATTGCCTTGGGCACATGTCGGTGCCGTGCTATCCGCCTAACTTCGGGATGATGGCCATATTTGTCCTTCAACTTCTCAGCATAGTTAAAAGCTTCTTTCTCACGAGGTCGCAGCTAACAGCAGCCAAACAAGTAACATGTATATATGTGTGAATTAATTACATTACCATCTACTCATATGATGACATTTTGAATATGTATGTTGCCTTAGTAAAAATGACAAAAATACAAAAGTTAATAAACCGAGATGAGAGGTCCTACCAACTTGGTCATAATTATGACAAGCTGTTCACCATCATAAGAAAAGACTACATCACTATGAAAAGAGATGCAGAAGACAGAAGCAGCTGGCAGTGGAGTTTGTCATAAACCTGCCACTACAGGCAGAAGACCAAAGAAGAACAGAGTTTACCATCCCAACATCTAGCAGCAAACAGATACCATACCTGTTGCTGCAATGTCAACAAATGAGCAAAGATAAGTCATAATTTTATGAATTCATACAGCTGCTGTTCAACCGATGAGCTTATTAATAGAAACAGAGAGTGACTTCAACAGACCAGTGCAGCATGCTCCTGAATTCTATGTAATTATACAACTTAAGAGCTAATTCTGACATTACCAGTACAATATTTATCCAGTATATTGCTGGTGACATGTAGTTGGACAACTATCAGCCAGCAGAGCTTTACTGTCTACGGACTGACAAGATGGCACCAGACTCTGACAGCTTCACTCCACTTACCAGACTCTGACACTATCAAACGTTTTGTGCAAAACAACCTATTCCACAGCAATTCAGCCTTCTATCCCTCTCAAGTAAGTAAACCAAGTACCTGCCTGCATTCACCTGTGCCATCTGTGTGATCCCGTGACAAATAACGCTCCACTGCTCTGAGATGGGCTCACAAAAAGATCCACGTTACCTTTGTATCCTTGCCAACAACAGTAGTTTTCAGCAGAATAACACAACTGCACGTGTGATCATTATGCTTCGATAACAAATATAAATCAGCAAAATCACTCATTTATTAAATAAATGCTAAACATACACATAAACAACAAAAACAACAGCACAGATTGAAGTCTGTGTACTAAACGTACAGTCAAAATGTTGTGAAATGAAAACGCACCACGCCAAGCTTGGCTGAAGAGTTTGCTTTCCACACACGCAGATTCATTTCCTCTGAACCAGAGAGAATAAATTTATTGTCTAGAGACCACTTGACAGCAATTACCCTCTGCATTCGCTTGGTGTGATATACTTCTCTGGAAGCAAAGAAACAAAGCAGTTTACCATCAAATCTTAGCCTCTGTCAGATAACAATTAAACCAAAACTGCAAAACCTGTCAAAGTAATGCTAGAAGCAATCTTTAGTGCTTTGACATGTCTATTTAGATGCAAAATGGCTATGCTGTAATGACAGCACAATAAGGGCAATTAAAAATACCAAGTATGATTTAATGCATACTTTTATGTCAAAAGTAAATGCAATAAAATAACACAAAAAGCCTTGTTCAATGTTTTCATTTGAAATAACTAAAGTACCATGGAGAAAACGATAAACAGCAGAATTCAGTTAAAACAAAAAAGTTGTGCCCAACTAAATATTATAATGTGATCTTAATGTCTATTTACCGACTGTGGCCACGATTTGCAGAAAAGATTCGGACAGTTTTGTCATAACTGCCAGAGACAAACTCTTGTCCTGTTGGAGAATAGTCAACATCGAGAACTGAAATCACAAAGTTACCAGCATTAATTCAGTCAATGCCTAATTGTCTAATGTCTATCTACAGTGCAGTACCAGGCACCTATTCTGCTTGGCAATAGTACATTAGGTCCCACAAACAGTGGGGTCAAAGAACAAACCACCCTAACTCAAAAATCTTAACATAATAAAGCAAAATTTTGACCAAATTAAATGTCACTTATTTGCAGTAAATGAAGTAAATTTCTACAAAATCTATACAGTAGTTCTGAGGATATTAACGCTTAAAAATGGCACCAGCAAACATGAGTTTCTAATATAATAAACAAATGCTATTCATATACATTGGTCCTATTCTATTTTTTTGTGTCAAATACATGGTGTTTCATAAAAAAGAACCTTTCTTTTCTTTTTTTCATAATTTACTCAAATGATGATCAATTTACATAAAATTTTCACCAATTGAAGCTAAAGAAATTCTTATTCAGAATATTATAACAAATAATGGCTGTTGATTAAATATTCTTTGTCAGTCGGGATGTAATGCTGACGTCATAATGTGTCGTGAGTACAAGCTTGATTGTCTGAACTGGTACTGTCAGTTGCAACCCTGCTTCAATGGTGAACTTAATCTGGTTCATTAATGAAAATAAATATTCATCGTGTCAGCAATAAGCAACATGAAAACTAAAATCATCAACAGCCATTTTATTGTTAAAATATTTTAAATAAGAATTTCTTCAGCTACAACTGGTAAAAATTTTGTGTAAATTGATCACCATTTGAGTAAATTATGAAAAAAGGAGCTCTTTTTATAAAACACTGTGTATATATACCACTTATAGATGGAAAAACATGACACAACATACCAGAAAGTACATGATCCATATGGACACAAGCTGCTCTGGACAGATTCCTCGTGTCAAATGTGTATAAACTACAACAACAATAAATAACATGGCAACATGACATTAACAACCGAGGCAAAATATAAAGAATTAAAATGTTGCTGCTGTAACAAGAGCCTGAAACACAAAATAGGCAGATGCCCAATAGACAAGGAATTCCAACAGATTAATGCAGTATATTAGATAAACTAACAGATCCAAGATAAGCACAAAGTAATGCCTATCTACAAATTACAACAATACACTAATGCTTCACATTATAGTAACAGCAATAGCCACAACGGTTAGAGTGCTGCCAACCTGTGGACCAAGCCAATGAGCTTGAGCCACAGATCCACCTAAAGGCAGCCATACGACATTCAACGTCACCATTTATTACGATTCAGCCTGAAAGCCGACACCCATTTCCCCATCCCACAGAAAGTAGAAGGCTGAGTTGACTAGGTGGCTGGTTATATATTGAGACACCTGCTGCAGCTACCTAATTAGCAACAAGCAAAAGCAGCAGCAAACTGCACTCAAGCTGGCACTACACTGTGTCCCAAAAAAAACATCCCCAACATTTTTGACTGTAACTTGAAAACCAATTATCAGATTTTGATAATTTTTGGTAAGAATATTCTTGACACAACTTGCCATCAAATGACTGTTCAGTTTCCCACCTTACCCAATGTATGCTTCTGCACTACCTAGGGAAAGCAGATCAAGCGAAATATGTGTTGAAACAAACAGAAAACTTGAAAAAAAAACATCCCCCACATTATTGATCGTAACTTGAAGAAAGATTAGCAGATTTTAATACTTTTTGGCAGAAATATTTCTGACACAACTGGCTATTAAATAAGTGTTTTAGTTTTTACCTCACCCAACGTCTGCTTTTGCACTACCTGGGGAAAGCAGATCAAGCACAATACATGCTAAAATGAATTGAAAAAACATCAATAAATTCTATCTATCCTAATCTGTGGGCCCCAACAGCTTGTCTATTACAAGGTTTGACTGTCATGCAGCAGTGTGTCTACCAGATAAAGTTTAGGAGTCTTTGTGAAGTCAAGAAGTGACTGGTACAGCCTGCACTGGTATGGAGCAGAACTTTATCGATGCAATTTTGCTGCAGGCAGTTAAAAAATGAACAACTGAATGAAATGTCAGCCCAAATGTCAGAAATGTGAACAAAATGTGTTTTTACGCGTTATGTTAAGTAAGCAATCATATCGCATGGGATAAAAAAGTGATATTTCGCTGATTGTGTTTTCCCCAGGTAGTGCAGAAACAAATGCTGCATGAGGTGAAAAACTGAACGGTAAATTGATGGCAAGATGTGTCAGGAATATTTGTACCAAAAATTATAAAAATCTGGTAATTGGTTTTCAAGTTACAGTCAAAAATGTTGGGGATGTTTTTTTTGGGACACAGTGTAGTTCTAAGATCAACTTCGATATATGCTGTGCAATACAACAATAAGATGGTTTTTACTAACTTGTAGTCTTCGTTGGCCACAGTGAATGTGTAAGCTTCCATCGGATTCCACGCTAAGGCATTAGAACGATTCTTCAATGTTACCTGCAATGATAAGAACATTCTTCAATATAAGCTAAACAGCAACAATGGTGTAAACAATGATTAGAGCAATAACATAAATGGTAGGATCACGTTCTCCAGCAAGACATCCTACTGCAAAACATAGATGCAGGCAACACAAAAATATGTACACAATTAACCTGCAAAGTGCAAATGCAAGATACCTGTAGGTAAACTACTATTACTGAAAGCACTGATACAGAAATTAATGCTCCGTATTTATGGAAATTTACAGTGAAAAGATGGAACATCGACTCTGATTACAACAAAATCTATTCTGCTGTGCACTACAAAAAATAAAATTTGATGCAATATTAATTCAGTATATTAATTTAATGTTAAAAATGAGAAGAACAACCTTACGCAGTGGTGCAGAGCCCCGTGTATCATACAGCAGAACATTTCTATCAGCTGCCGTGGCACCGATGATGTTTGTCTGCACACGGACAATCAGTACGTGAAGTACTGTTAACAGCGAGACATGACAGTCTCCACAAAGCAACTGACTAGTACGGTAGTATTGCTAACTTCCTGTTATGCACTGAACGTAAGTAGCTACTGTTGAATGCAACAAGACTGTCTAAGACTGTCCAATGGTGACAGGCAGATTTAGCCACAAAGACGTCTTTGCAAGAAAATGGATGCTGTCACTCCTACTTTTCAGTACCGGTAATGAAATATCAGCAATACTGCCTGTACTGTACTTTGCAATAATATCACGAATAAATATTGAAATAAAATGACTGATTACATCTTGAAATTCTGTCATGTTGGTATGCTTTAATGGCTAAACATAAAGGGTGGTACTGATAACAAAATGTTTACTTAATAAATCTCAAGAAAGACAGGCAGTAAGGCAATATCCAAAAAGTGCATACAGAGTGACATGAAAGCCACCTGCTTTGGCTTTCATTTTAGTTCATTTCATTTCTGTCGCTCTGCATGCACCTTAATATATCCACACAATAAATAAACATCAGGGTATCACCCAGTTGCTGCATACTTCAATAGGGTTGAACTTGATGCTATTGATGCTGTCGACGCCCCAAGTGAATGACCTCACGGGCTCTGCTCTCTCCTCAGACCAGACGTCAACTTGCTGGCCACACGTTGCAAACATGTCCGCTGACCAATGGTGATCAATGGCATGAAATACAGTCTGAAACAAACACACATAGTGAGCAGTAGGGTTTAACATCCCACTCAACACATAATAGGTAGTATGTGCTACAAAAATTTACACTTTACTTACTTACAAACACACACAGGGTAGCCACTCTCCAGTCATGATCAAATTCCCTGACTTTTCCAGACATTTTAAGAGAACACAGATGGAGTATCGCCCCTTGCAACAGTAGCGATATAAAAAAATGCACTTATTTCTCTCTGCAACACTCATACATACTGACATATCTATGACAACTACATGCTCCATTATACTCCAATGGGATAGTATAGGTATGTATACAAAACTATAACTGATCCATAGTGTTATGTAGCCCTTAATAGGCTATTATTGTATATCTCGTATACTTTGGCAGGGAAGGTAAAGTCAACTATCTCATTATTATGTGACATAATAATGAAACACAAAGAAACCAATGTGAAATGCATAAAACACAATATATCGATTCTAGACCTAAAATTGTAAGAACTGCCCATAATCAGTGTGCATATGTAACAGTGTATCAGTGTGTGATACACATGACAGTTCTGATAATCTTCCCTCTTATCCTCCACGTTCATTAAACTCAGAATGCTGTCTACTGGAAGACAGGGTGATAACAAACACATATAGCAACCACATATTATATCCTAATCAATCCCTTATCCCAAACTTAAGTCCATGCAGAACATTTTGCTGCTGAGAGTATAAAAGTATCTACCAACATAAGCTATGACAGACAAAAAATATGTAAAAAATAAATAAAATCTGAATTGACACAAAAATGTCATACAAAAATCACTTGTCATTGCTCATTATATAGCAATTTCACTATAAAGAATGTACAGTAAAAAACAGCACCTTGCCCAGTATAGTGTTGATGAGATGACCAGAAGTAGTGTCATCATCATCATCATCATATCTCCATTGCTTTATAGTCATATCATCGCCACACTAGCACATAACCATAACAACAATCTCTTAGTCACCAGATTACATATCTTGATATCCATAACCAACAAGAAATTTGAGCAAAGCTCACGAGACACGCGAAAGCCTATAGCATTTCCAGTTCAGTAGTTATGGTTTCGAAAATCGCATATCGCTTGGACTCGGGCCATCGGGACCATAATACACATCGGCCATAGGCGCGTGTGGCGTTGGCGACGGTGGCGCCTCCTTGTGAATGATATAGACTTGCGCAGTCCGATATCGCGAAAAAAATCCGTAAAACCCCCTATTTTGGCGTT
>Ga0056128_1005237_pt1 | contig 16302 bp, 11 predicted proteins | sample WorMetLIZISLAND2_FD_71113 | JGI IMG/M metagenome (GOLD analysis project Ga0056128, IMG submission 71113) | Marine gutless worms symbiont microbial communities from Max Planck institute for Marine Microbiology, Germany - Olavius geniculatus... ... | reverse complement strand
TGTGACGCATGGCCAGTGCGACGCCAAACCTACGGTTACCTTCCCAGCCGTGGGACATCACCACTCTTTGGCCAGTACGAAATTATACCACTTGGTTAGAAGCACGTCTTGGGTTCCAAATATATTATAAATATTACCAATCAAATAACGTAGGCCGATGTGTCATTGAACACAAGGCTATAATGATTTCCGTTAGTTAGTACAATAATTGAGTCAGACCCCGGGTCACTACTGAAAGCCAGGTCTGTATTAAATGCACTTTGATTGCGAACTAATGGCATTATTATGGCTTTGATGAAGGAGCGTATTTCATTTGATAGACAGTATACACAACTGGACTCGTTAATCGGGCCTAATGTTATGTTGTCCTTTCAAGTGTGGTATAAAACATCCACTATAGTTTAAAGTTTAGACAATTAACCGGTTAAACCAAAAAAAATAATTATGTGCCAAGTGCCAACATAATATGCGGCCGTTTGTCTAGTTGCCGAGCCTCTCAGGCTTAAGACTTAATAGACTATTGCACAAACTGTGAGTACGGGATATATATGCGTTAGTTACCAGCGGATAGTGCAAAAGTGTGAATTAGGTGAAAATATGTAAAACTTCTGACATGCCTGTACATTTATACACCTAGTCTTTGGTTTGATGCAAAACTGTACAATATGTATAGCATACATAACGATAGAATACAGCTCTATTAACAAGCTATTAACATCATGACGGCGACGACGCGTCCTAACCAAACCTAGTCTGATCGATGCTAATGCAACGAGGCGTTAGCTAAGTAAGAGAAAACGATTCAACGCCTTTAATACATATGAACGGACCACTATAGAACCAGCAGCTTTACGTCTATAAACAGTGTCCATTTACCAGCAACTGCCCATTTTGTCTGGCGACCTACTTAGCACTATAGTCGTAAAAATCAGCAAACAAACTCTACGTACGTCATGCGGTAGCACAATTATATACACAAGCAAGCGCATCGCACGGTCCGTTCAATACGACAGTATGACACTTTTCTCAAGCTACAAGCACAAGCAAACATGTTTTTGCACAAGCAGCATGTCTTTCACCGAGAACTTCGATCTGTAGATGTAGATAGTTGTAAATATATAATTACTGTAAATTGTGTAGTATCCAGTGTCCTCGACAAATAACCGCCCTTATAGAAAGTTATAGTCTTACACTACATTTCACTGAAAAAGCACTCTACAGCAGAGAAAAATCGAGATAAAATGAGTTGTCATATAATAACCAATAAATGTACAAAACATCAGTTTATACACTTGTTAACGGCGACATGCAATGAGTGATACATCGAAAACAGCAAAAATCATAAAAAGGTGATATCACTCACCATCACATCGTCTAACAGTCAATGTGCTGTTGAATAATAACAAGTGTATAAACTGATGTTTTGTACATTTTTGTGTATAGACTATTATTGTCCGGACATCACCTAGGCATACGTAGAAACAGCGAACATGCGAAATTATTAATAATCGTCGCTGAGATGCATAAAGCTATATCATAGCAGATGTTTGTGGTTGTGACCATCACGTACACGAGACGACTTTTCTTCACTTATTCTCTGCACCATCAGCTCTAACCCGTGGGCGGACGGCGCTGCGCCCCCACGCCCATGGAAGCCTTAATACGCCCCTGTGCAACACAACACGGCAGGTAACAATTAATTTCTTATCAATAACTTCACCAAAATTAACAAATAATTAATTGTTAATTTTAATTAAAATCTAGCTGTGGTAATTGTCACGAAAAACAGTTTGATGTTTCGCATTTTTTCAGTTATTAAATAGTAGGCCTGTTTAATTTTTTTAATTAACCAAAATGTCGAAAATATGCAAACGCCACAAAAAGGCTAGATAGTACACTAAAATTATAACCTGGCAACGAATGGCGTAGAATTAATAGCTCACCTTCTTATCAGCGGCAGACTGTTTGTCGACAGAAAGCATTCTCTTCAGCAGATAAACCAAGTCTTTCTCCAGTCGCGCTCTACGCAACAAGTATGTTGTTGACAATTTAGTTCTATTTTTTTCGCTTTCACGTAGTGGCATCTAATATTCAGTCAAATCAACGCCAAAAACAAATTTTTGAATTAAAATTTTAAGGTCATTCAAGGTCAAACATTTTAGGGTCATTGGAAAGACTATAAACTACTCCACGTCGCCGTATATTAATGGTGGCCTGAGTTGTAAAGGTTCCGAAGACATATGCGCCCGAAATGACTAAAAACTGCATTTTCGGTAACCCCACTATGGTTTGAAGTCCCCTTGCCCCAAGAAAAACGGGTAACCTTATACCATCTGAAAGCAGACTCCGTGGACTACATTTTTTTGCCGATGATAGTATAGGTCTATTTAGTTTCAGATTTCCGCGGCGAGCTCCGAAAAACGCATAATCAGTATAACACAGTGCGTTATGACTCTCCCAGGTCATTCAAGGTCAATGATTTTCTTGTCATCTGAAAGAGCTTATGCGATTTTCTATTGGTGATCAATAGCAACCTTGGCCTTATCTCTCATTGTTTTTGAGATACGGTGAGTTATCAGTTAAAAATCTCTAATTTTTCTTATCCCATCTCTGTTCAACTTCAAATATGAGAATCTTTCTTTTGCATTAAATCGCTAAAATTTTGCATGCGAAGAACGGTGACACTGAGCTAATTAATAATGTTTAATAAAATTCGAGGTAGACTGGCCTGTTATCGGCGTACATCAACGTTATACCGGACAGACAGACGGACAAACAGACAGACAGACAGATAGACATCTTTTGTTCTACCGCGCCATATGCGGCGGTAAAATGATTTTCTTATCCCTAATATTTTTTCATTTTTGAGGACCTTGGTAAATGGTAGAGGCGGCGCGTCCGTGATACGAGTACAGGAGTGATAACTTTAAGCAGAGATAACGTTTCGAGCTTAACTCGGTATGCTAGCTTAATATGAGAGAAATGCTGGTGTGGTTGCAGGCAACGAAGAAGAAGACATTGCTGATTCATTGATGATTGATCTTTCTGTATTATTACATACTGACGACATCATAGCGTAGCGCATTGAGCAGCACAACACCACGCAACATCACGATATCCCCGGGGATCATTCTCTGTGACATCGCAACAACAACGTGACTACACGAATCGTCGACAACTATAGGCCTACTACAATGTCATGTTAACGACAGCATGACGGTGACTAACTTATACCCCGTTTACACGATGAAGCAAACTTAGAGCACACGTCGCGCACGTGTAGCCTATTCTGAATACGTTTGCTTCATCTTTGCTTCATGTTATTGTTTGCTTAATCGTGTAAACGAGGTATAACTGTAGGCCTATAGCAACGCACCGCGCCAGCGCAGCTATCCCAACGAGCATCGCTATAAATATGCAACGCGGTGATTGGCCTGTCGGCACGCCCGTGAAAACGCGTACAGCGCAACGTAACTGGTCTGAACTGACATAGTTTAGTTTCTGACGAAATGACCAATGGGCAAGCAGTACTGCATTACATTAGACAGTAGACACAGTCTAACGGCGTCGGTGACTACGTGACTACGCGCATGTACGCGTCACCCAGTAACTCTGCTCGCTCATTGGTCAGTTCGTCAAAAACTAAAACATGTCAGTTCAGTTGAGTTACGTCGCTCTGTACGCAACTTGACACTTACCTTCACTTTTCAGAAATTTATGGTACAAAGTTTTGAAAAAGTTTTAAAATTTTAAAAATCGACAGTCAAAATCTAATTTTGTACTAATCACAGCGTTGCATGCAGACAAAGCGTATAGTAATCAACAATACAATAATAAAACACGGTACACAACAAAATAATAAAAGGCATACGTAAAGAAATGATAATCGCTAATCGTAATGTGTCATTTAAGCTTTAAAGAAAATTGAACTGCATAACACGGTGGAGTGTTGTAAACTGTTGGAAGACATATTAACATTAAGCATTGTAAAATAAAGGAAAACAAAATTGAGTTAAACTACAACATATGCGGTGTGAAACCAAAAAAAACTTTAACATGAATGCAAATGCAATCGACGTTTCAATATTCGTTAGGAGAGCGCTACAGTAGGCTATATTTGGATAAATGGAGCCATGCGCTCATGTATTAGCCAGCCCTACTAGCTACTGTTCAGTCGTTAGTACGATACAATAGGATATAAATTTGCACTTGAAAGCTGACAAAAAAGCTGACATTTTAATCTAGCACATGAGCTAAAAAGATCCGATATGTTTTAAATGGAAATGTAATGAGAGAAACTGAAATAAAAGTACAGATAAGCTTATATTGTTTTTCTACCGTCATCGGTGAATTAAAGATTATCAAAACATAAAAATAAAAAAACTGCCTGAGATCAGAGTAACTAAAAAATAACGATAACTAAAACTAGAAAAAAAAACTGAAACGAGAAAACCGTTAAGCAGTATCAGATATCCGTGAAATCGTGGCTGAGTCACGTCGCTGCGACGACGTCCCGCGGCGCCCCGGGGATCATGCTGATGCTATGTTACGTATGATGTCGCTATTGTTAACGTGAGATATGTTATTATAAGAATGTGAAGATTCAGCAATGTCTTCTTGTTCCCGCACCTACAATTACATAAAAAGATGGTGGTGGTAATATAGCCCTTAATGGGACACCCATCTCAAAGCTACGGAGCGTCACCTGCCGTATGGGATCACACAGTATTACCTGCCACCCGACAGAGGTGAACGCGCCCCTCCTTAACTCCAGCCAGATAGGTTGGTACTTGATTTATTTACCCCGGAGAGATAAAAGGCTGAGTTGACCTAGGCGGCTTGTTAAATGCCGAGATAGTTTACCTGCCCGCAGGCAGTCACCCATCGCAGTACTAACCGGGCCCGGCGTACAGTAACTTCGTTGATCGGATCAAATGCGTTACCACTACACCACGCCACCAACCCGTACCTCTCGCATGCAACTATTAATAATCAACTATATTCATCGAAAAATTCGATAGCATCACAAACAAAAAAAAAACAAACAAAAAAAGAAAAAAACACTAATGCATACTCATGACAGATACACATACTGTAGATAGTTACCACAGTCTTGTACGTGGGCATACTCAACACGGTCTCATCTATATACAGCTGGATAGAGAAACATAAAAACCTGCCACCAGACTTTTCTCACTATCTCACTATCTCAATATTGACTGACTTTAATTTTTTTCACTAGCACACTAAGTAAAAAATAAAAATTGGTCAATATTTGACAAAGACATAGACAAAAGTTTAGTGGTATGTTTTATGGCTTACGTTTTTAGCACACACATTGTCTCTATTTAAGCCTAACATAGACACGGCAGTCACGACCAGAACATAATAATTCTAATTATCACTGAAAAAAACAACGTTAAGTACAGAGTTAATACTGCAACATCGATACATCAGAAAAATTGACGGCGTACTTATTGGACGGTGGAGTAGTTGTAGTTGTATTTGTAGACGTAGTTTTAGTTGCTGTAGTAGTTACGTCGTCTTCACTTGTCTGCGAATCATCATCTGTATCGTCACTAGATGGCGTTTCGTCCGAAGAATTCTACCAAAAATTACATCATGACAGAAAAAAACGATTTAAGGTAGCCCAACTTATATGATCAGTGTGCATCAACGTCACGGACGGACAGACGACATAGAATGGCATTACCCACTCACACAAATTTTACAATCTGCGTTAATGATTTAGGCCTCGATTTCAATTAAGTTGATATACACGCAAAACTAAGTAGGCTATAAATAAAGCTACTTCTAAAATCGTACATAAATCTAATTGTTAAATGTACAATGTGTCCCAAAAACGTCACACTTTGTGATTGTTTATATCTTCGCCAAATATTAACCGATTTTCAAAATTTTTTCACTGACACATTCTGCGGACAATTGGCAATAAAGTAATTATTAAATATCTTACCACACGTTAACTGCGTCGCTACACTACCTTGTGAAATATAGATGCAAGAAAAACTAGCAATCATAGACAGCAAGCATGTTGGTAAACAAAATACGCTTCCAGCCAAAAATGCAGTGAATGATCTGTACGATGCTAGACTTTGTTAAATATGTTTCTTTGGATATCTGGCGTATTGAATGATAAATTTGTTTTTAACTTTTGTGGTTTAGCAAGCCTACCATTTCATCCACAACGCTCACGTTTTCTTCAGTACGTGTCTGCTTCAGCTTGCCAGTCTCATGCTTTTAGTCATATTTCCCAAATTTCTGTTAATAACATTTCCATCTTTCCCCATTGCAGTTTATCTTCAAAAATTCTGCCAGTATTTTTCGAAAACTGTATTTTTGAGCCGGACAAGTTCCTTATCAGAGCCTTGTCTCTATTGCTAAATGGCACATTACATCACCGGTATATCGTCACTGCATTAAAAATTATTATTTATGACAATATCATCTGTTTTTGTTTACAAACATCTGAAATGTATTCAACACTAAACATAATTTGATTTTTGTATAAAAATTAGTAAAAGTTGTTTTAGAAGATGATTTTTGCATATGTTTTATAGCGAATTTAGTGATTTTTGAAAATTTATGTTTCACATGGTAGTGTAGCAACACAGTTAAAGTTTGGTGAGATATTTAACAACTAATTTATTGCTAATTATTCACGGTATGTGCCAGTAAAAATTTTATAAATCGGTTAATATTTGGCAAAGATATGGAAAATGACAAAGTGAGACGTATTTTGGGACACATTGTAGAGTTATGTTTATCAAAGTTCCTTATAAGTTGGCTAAGTTATAAACAAAGACAAAATCTTTTTACAAGTTTCTTTTGTCACAGCAAGCATCATGCAAAACCATATAGCGTGTGCTAGCTTATAGAACATTATACGCATACCCGACACACTAGTATCAAACATCAAAGATGTTTAATATTTGTATAATATTTATTTATTAATAAAAGTATTTTAATATAAAAAATTCGTACCGGAGGAGTACTTGGTTCTACTACAACACACAAAAACACATGCATTATAGTAATGCTTAAAATACACAACATAATACAACTTTATAGTGACATAATACAATGCAACATAATACAACGGTACAACGCTCTTGATATTGTTGTGTTGATGTTATAGACAAGCAGGATACGACGTATTATGCTGCCTATTAAGATTGCCACATAATGGTGTGTTATTAATGATAATATTACGTTATAACTCAATTCTTTGTTTCACATTCATGGGTTTCTTTTTCTCAAGAAAAATTTGGTGCGCACGCTGTTTAACTATCTTGGTATATAACCAACCACCAAAAACAACTCAGTCTCCTCCCCCCCTTCGTTTAAGACGTCGATGACCGCTAAACAGAATTTATTATTTTTCGGCGAGAAAAGAATGTAGACGAACTATTATGTAAAATGATAATCTTTATTTCACCAAGCAAACATTGGTAGACAAAAAATTAAACAAAAACAACAATATAGACTCAGAGAATTGTCATGTTGGGCAACTAATTATAGAGACAGTAATATCGAACAGGGAAAAAACCTGAAAAATCTCAAATCGCCTTAACTCTGGCTGCGAATTTGTTTACTCGTATCGAAATGAGAACACTAGGTAATTTGAACGAAAAACAATTTTGACAAGCCTTTATGTTTTCCATATTATTTGTATTAAAAAGCTTCATAAAGAAGCGGCTAATGACAAAAAAACGCCAGACACCTTTTATCCGCCGGACGTAGACTTGTTGTGCCATCATTCTCATCTATTTAATTATTTCAACAACAAAGGAAAGCACTGACGTCCAGTTTGGTTGTATATCCACGTGAGAAACATTGTGACGTTCGTGTAAACTCCGGGGTTGTTTGGTTTGGCGCAGCCGCTGCCCCAGCTGACCACGCCGTGTTGCCACCAGTGTTCGTCCTGCTTGCAGACCAACGGACCGCCGCTATCACTGCGACATGCGTCTTTTCCACCTTCCATGTATCCGGCACACAGCATGTTCTTGGTCAGCGTGATACGGAAGTTGTAGTTGAGACGCTTGCATTTGTTCCAGTTGACCAGCGGCAGAACAACCTGCCGCAGCACGTTGTTGTCTCCCGTGTCTAGACGCAGTGACAACACAGTGACAACAGCGACAACGTTTGACCAGACGTGATGAAACAAGCATGCGTCTCCGCAAGCGATTACCGACAACGAGCACCAGAGTAATTTGGTAAAAGGCAAAATCGCTCTTTTTTATTTGTCAGGTGGCAAGCAGGATAAGATTGGCAGATGCATGTTTTGTTCGACCGGCAAATCTTTCATTCCCTTTGAGGTCATAAAGCATAATGTGTTACTGGACCCCGCGAGTGTACCTGCTAAACGGCATTTAAATCAGTCCAAAGGTTAAAGCAATGTGCATAAATGTGACATCAGACAGACGGCAGATAGACAGACCACGCCACGGAGAAATGTGTAAGAATAGGCAGAATCGATTGCATCGCAAGAGCGATTTTGGCTAATAATGCATTATACCGGAAGAGCGAACGCTCAACGCTGGCCACCCCATGTAACTTAAGACGGCATCAATATCGCAACTAAACGCACTTACAGTATTGCAAAGCGAAAGACGGCAAAAACAATAAGTGTAACAAGTATTACAAAAAAAATCTCTGCGGCAAGCTTCTCATGTTACAAGTTAATTTCGATGTACCGTACACATTGTTTACAGAAAAAGAAAATTTGTCTCGCCGCTGAGAGGGAGAAGAGATATCGAGGTAAATTCGAATTACTTTTGGTATATCCCCATCCAGTGGCGACGCAATTTGTGCCGTCAGGAGCTGGAGTGCTCGGCAAACAGACGGGTTGTACGTATTCGTTGAACGTCAGCGATGACGCGAGGCGTATGACGGCGATGTCCCAGTCTTTGTTCGACCACACGTAGTTCTCATGAGCGACTGATCTTACGCCGGTGAACTTCTGCACCCGCCCGTCCGACTGTATCTGCACGCAGAGTCAACCGCCTTGTGTCGAAACCTCGTCACTGAAAGAGGTGAAAGTAAGCTAAAAGATATGTCATCCATCCAACTTTTTCTCCTTACCAGTTACATACTAGATAGCCTGCCTATATGGCATTGTAATTACTTGTGTATCATTCCAGTGTTGACTATAAATCTGATTTAACTTCGTTTTTACGCGATGACTATTTGCCTGGCAAATAAGCAAGTAAGTGACACCCTTCTCAAGTACGTCAATATAATGCCACATAAACTGCTAAACGCTTTTGAACAATTTTCACACTTGCTCACTAATTTAAAAATATTTTCATAGCGTTTTATTCATCAGGTAATACATTATTGAGCTATGGCGGGGTTTCCGGTTGCAAGATGCAATTATTTGTAAACTGGTTTAAAATTAGGGAAAACAGGAAATTGTAGTAAACTTAATTAAATTTTTCCGCTTGTTTTTTTTGTTAATTGTGTTTTTTATTTAACATATAACATTAGTTAAGAGTCCCAGGGCCAATTACTAACACTGCCTGGCCGCCCTAGCTCCCCGGGTTCGCGAGTCGGCCGTGGGACGAAGAGGTTTGGGGCTCTGTAGGCTTAAATATCCTCCCTTTAGAGACCACCCGTCCCTATAAATTATAAATTGATTGACGATGTAAGAAATTTACATTATGAAAAACGTATTAAAAACTAAATTTAATGACATTAGAAAAAAGAAGGCATAGGAGTGATTTACCAAAAACATTTAAAATTATTAATGGTTGTTATAATTTGCAATCAGATTTATTTTTACATATGATGAAGGTCAAAGTAGAGGCCATTCAAAAAAAACTATATAAAAACGCAGTAGATTAGATTTGAGAAAGTATGTATTTAGCAACAGAGTAATTGATCACTGGAATGCACTGTCTGACGTGTGTGTAACCAGTAATACATTAAATCAATTTAAATTGTTTGAAACGGGAACTGCAACCGGAAACACATAGTTAACCTTAGTTATTTGGATAGTAAGCGTTATATGGCTTTTGCCTGTGCTTACCCAGGCCACCAGTAATTCTGGTGGCTTCGGTGAATTCGGTGAATGTGTATTAAAACGATCTACCAGACTAACCAGAGCCAGTTGTTTTTGCATTTTGTTTACAGAGCATAATAGGCTTACACATATAACGAAAAACGGCAGTTTACCTGACTGTAGTGCACTCCACACGAAATCAGAATTGAACCATCCGGAATTCTCTGTCCATAGTCGTTATACCTGCACACACCAATCGTAGTATTACTACATTTATAACCAATTACTGTGTAACGTTTCAACCCTGCCACTGCCGAAAGGATAGCATGTCGAGCAGTGGCGGTTCTAGCTCTCAACATCTGGGGGCCTGTCCTAATCCTCGAGGCGGGGCGGATCGTCGGGGCGGATCAAAATACAGTCTGAATCCTCGAGGCGGATCATACGGTTCACGAATTCTCGAAGCGATCGCATGGCCTCGGATCAACTCGGGGCAAACTTTATAAAACTCGGATCAAGATGTGTCGGCATTTACAGGCTTATACAGCGCGGATTTCACTTCTAGAAGTTTTCTATTAGTCTTTTGAATAAAATATGAGTAACAACAGAAAATATGCAAGATAGACGGATAAAAGGAGCAGCTGTTAACTTCAGGTCGAGCGCAAAAAGAAGGTACATTGGGTACACGATAAATGCAATTATATGTGAATAAATGCGAATAAATGCAAAACAAATGCAAATGCCAAAATACGGGACAACGACAACGTCCCGGTGAACGAAATTTTGGCGGCCGTACCTGTACATTGCGCATGGCTCGTTTGAAACACAGTCCGAAAACTCGGATCACCTACGTCACAGTCACGTGATCGTTTAAACCAATCAGATGGTGCCCGACGATCCGCCCCGCCCCGAGGATTAGGACAGGCCACATCTGGGGGGCACGGCCCCATGGCCTTCGGTAGCGCAAACTTATAACGGGGGTCTGGGGGCGGAGTCCCCAGCGGGGTCCAGAAGCGGAGCCCCTGGTGGGGGGGTCAGGGAGTGAAGCCCTCTGAAGCTGAAACACTTTTGGTTTTTGGGCATTCAATTGAAGCTGCAAATTTACCCACTTTTCTAAAATTTGGTAACGCAAAAAAATAAGACGTTTGTGTTGTCTTAGCAAAAAATTATGGGTGGCCACGAAACTGGGGGGGGGGCTGGAGCAAGACTGGGGGGCTGTGCCCCGTAACCCGGGTCTAAAACCGCCACTGGTGTTGAGCGGGTAGCAGAAGTCGGCACTGGTTTATCACTGTTGTTTTATGTAACACAACGACTGATATCGATACAAGCAAAGAATATTCCACAGTTCACGCTAGTTAAATCCAGATGACATCGACGAATCAGATGAATCCCTTCACTTCCCAAACACATCTCCCAGGACCCACAGTTGGTTCTTCTACTCGGTCCTTCATCGACCGTTCCCCCAAACTCGTCTCTTTCAGGACCTCCGGTGGTCCTATCCCCTCGATCCCCAAACTCATCTCCCTCTTTCTCTTCTTCGTACATTCCTACCGCACACGGCGTTTTTCCCCGGGCGCTCTGAGTGGCTGTGCGACTCATGCAAGCTCCTTCCCCCTCAGGGCTCCTCGATTAGAGTGGGCGTCGCCCTCCGTGCTCGCGACAACGTCGCGTCTCTAGCGGCAAGATAACTAATGAATTTATATTTTCCCACGGTCCCATTATTCTTATTTTCCCATTACTTGACAAAGTATGTTCAATATTCATGAAGTAATCGATCAACCAATCATTATCGTTTCACAAAGGATTGAAAACATTAAAAAGTACGCACTAAAACTGGATACAGAGATAAAAATCCAAGACAGAGATAAAAATGTTCAAGATTAGAAAGATAAAATTAATACAAATTAAAAATACGAAGATATCAGCCCAGTGCCGAAACAATGCAGCCGAACGTTTAGCTATTATTAGACACACGCTCACACCGCGAAACCCCAACCTAACTGTGACCTTAAATAAAATCAATACAAATAAAGGTAGAAATGTGGGGCAGACCACACGAAAAACTAAAATTCATGAACTAAAAATCAACTTCTGTCGTGGGGAAAGTTTACACCATTTTCGAGTTTTCTTGACGCTTTTTTTTTGTTTTCAAAAGTCCGTACGGCATAAGTAGACGGATGGACAAACGGACAGATAAACAGATGGACGGAAGGGCATAACTCATAGGCCGTATAATGCAGTTTATTAGAACGGCCGCATAATAACAACATTTCCTGTAAACGTGTTAACGACAGTAAGTACTGACAGACAATGGGCGGCTGTGAGTAGGTATCTATGACTGATGACACTCGCTCCACACCAGGCGTAATAACTGTCACCGAACTTGACCATGATCAGGCACTGCCAAGGCCAAGAGTTCTGGCGGGCCTCGCTACCGCCTACGATCCGTGGACTGACAGACCGACCCATCAGTATGATTGGCGTAATTGCCGGACGACCGCACGTGAAGTTCTGTGTCGTCGGCTCCACGGCTGCAGCACACAACAGAAAACAAACGTCATTCGACGTGTACTTATTTACTGCCGTCTGGAAACAAAAAAAATCACTAACCAAAAGCTGTAGAAGAAAATTGGCCAACAGATACGACAAAATAAGATAAAACCGATTAAAAGATACACTGGGAAAAAAAGTACAAATGTCATCATAATCTTACGCAATCGTTTTAGACTCGAAAGCGAACAACGGTCGGCAAAATACGATGACTTCTTTTACTATGTTTGGTCGTAGATTTTGCCGCCGTAACGTACCGTCGAAGGAATAACAATACTTCAGAATTATTCCCTAAATGTCAGCACTATAATAGTACAATGTCTGCAGTTTCGTGACGACTGTGTTGCAGTTTAACAACGTAAAATAAAGCTGATATTATGGCCGATTATTGTGCTTTCTGAGTGCTTCTAGTTTTAACGTTTTTTTAAAAAATGTCATTATTACGTACATTTTGATTATAGAAGATTAGCCCAATACCTCTCTCGCTTTTAATAAAGTTTTTCGCATTTCAGCAACAAACTGCAAACGGACCTGAGTTGTTTTCGACGACGAACGTCCAGTCGAGCGCGAATCCGCCCATGTTACTGGAGGAATCGCTGACGAAGACGATGAGCATCGAAGAACCTGACGATATAAACGTCGCCGTGCTACGTCCACACAGTTTGTCGATGATCGCAACGCTCTGAGTCGCGCCGTCGTACAGCGTGACACTGTCATACACGCAGCCCTGAGCCACTTCCAGCTGAAGCGCGTCGAAGTGCGCCGATATCAACTGCAAGAAACGTTACCATCAGCTCAGAGAGTCTATCCGACGCAATGCACGCAAGAAACGCAAGAAAGTACACAACAGACGCAACGAATGCAGTAACTTGACGCAAGCGATTTAACAGCCAAAACGAAAAGATAAAAGGTACTTGTCCGTTAATTCACCCGCACCCGAATTATTCTTATTAAGGCTAACGCTAACACTAATCCTAACCCTAATCCTAACCCTAACCTCAACCCTAACCCTAACATTAACTTTACCCTTAGGCTTAACTCTAGCAGGTTATTCGGGTGCGGGTGAATTAACGGACAAGTACCAGACAAAAGCGGTGTGGGGCGACTGAAAACGCAAGTATGGAAAATGCAAGTACAAATCTTTCGAAATGTGCAATGGCCAACAGTTCTTTCGTGGATAAGTAAACACTGCTGATGTAGAAACTGTTTGCATATTTGCACCAAATAGGCCTACGCAGCTTGATCTTCTGACATTTTGATGCTACTTATAGGACTGTCCCAAGCAGTTCTGTCAGCTTTTTATAATTTTTGTTGCCCGCCAGCAACATATGTTTCCCGTCTGTTTCATTTTTATGACACGGAAAATTAAAGATTTGTACATTGTAACGTTCAACAAAGTGAAGGAATTGCTTTTTAATTTTCTACAAGTTCACGATTTCATTCGCTGGCTGAACTTCTCTAACTCGGACACAACAAGTGACTATGTAAGCCTACCGGTACTCTTTAGTCCTAGTGACTAATTTTCATATAAACCATTTTTTTCGATGTGGCAATTTGTACTGTGTTAAGATTTTACAATGAGACATAAAAAAATTGCTGATTCTGTTCAGCTGTTTTAATCTCGTTTGACAAAGACTTGATAGTTTTATTGTAACTTCCACAAAAAATATTTACAGGCATGTACTCGTATTTTCTGTACATGCATTTTCCGTACTTGAATTTTCCAGTACTTGTATTTTCAGCGCCCCCAGCGGTGTCTGTTCTTGCGTTCGTTGCGTCAAGTGGAAACCAAGCTTATTATGTCGGCAAAGATGTCGGCATGACTGGTCTCGTCATGATATTCGGCCGTGCACCCAGTTGCCGTGCGTCTAAGGCGTTGACAAGCGCCGGACAGCTTACGCACCGACTGCAAACGAGGCCTAAAAATTCTAGTCTGCAATCAGTGCTTCTCCACTGCAAACAGGCGAACCTATCACGTGCCAGATAAGTGGAAGTTTTTCACGTCCAGCGACTCTGACCTTTGCACTACAAACTAGGTTTTTTTCTGCCGCAAAAATCGTTCACACCAATTTTAGTTAACCTAAACTATTTTATTTTTGAGTTAAAAACCAGAACGGTACGGACGGACAGAAAACACATTAATGCGGCCTAAATAATAGAACGGCCACATAACGAATGGCTTGCCATAAAACAACACACGTCAAGAGTTGCCGAATGACAAGAGTGCGACACTTAGCGCACATTACAGCGACTATATGCGCACTGAATGCGAACGAGAGCAACTTCAATAACGGCGTAATGTATTATGAGTGTTAGATAAGCTCGCAGGGAGTTTCGTTGCTTTGCTCTGAGTAAGGCACGTATCTTCTCATAAAATGCAAATGTTTTTGGTTTTATCTTACGCGTAACCACTTCCTGTCTTTTAGCCCAGCGAGTTTCTTCCGACAATGTTTTGAAAAAATGCATTGTAATTTTTGGACGAAAATAGTGTCGAAACGTTTTACACGTGGTCGGTTACACATAAAACCTTTTGCGGGACAAGCCACGGTAGGACGGCAATTTCAAAAAAAATGTTTAAATGTCATTCGTGCTAGAAACGTTTTAAAACATTTCGCAACTTTTTTGGCAACACGCAGTATCACGTAAATACGTAACACTTCGTAATACGTAATACGTAACACTTCTAGCACGTCAAAAAACCTTGAAACTAATCTATGGTTAGCTTAATTATTGCAAAACCGTTTGGCTGACTTACGTGTCCGGCTGGTGCTTGGATGAGCCATCGACAGCGAGCGTTGTTTGGATAAGATTCGTCGTCGAAGCCGGGAGACTTGATCGTACCTGACGTCGCCGTTAACTTGACGACTGTTGACGGACATGACGCCGTGCTGCGACCTGCTCTGATACCTGCTGCTGCTGCTGCTACAACACATCCGCCAGTCAGCCTGATGTCATGCAGAGACAAAAATGCGTTGCCTAGCAACCACCAAAAATTAGGAGACAACAAAATTTTTCTCATACATATCTACGAATATAAACACTGTACATTTTCACTGAAAAATGCGTAAACGAATTTCTTTAAAGTAATTTTGCAAATTATTTTTGGTAATACTTTTTTCGTAAAATATTTTTAAAAATATTTTTAAAAAATGTAGCTGTGCAATTTTCAATGAAAATTTACGGTCTACACGCTGTATAAACAAATATCTTTAAAACGGGAGCTAATCAGCAGTTTTGGTTTACATATTTGAATTTAGCACATCAAACTGCACAAAAATTAACTTGACTTGTTTCCAAAGCAAACGACTTTCTAAAACTTGTAGACCAGTGAACAGCCACAGTTACACGTAACAAACAATATTTTAAATTAACGTTTACTCGAACAAAGTTCACAAAAATGATTTTTTAATAAACGAACAAATAATTATATTACAAACGAATTCACCCTTCACGCCGAATTTGCCAGTTTCAATCGGTTGATCAGATTCTGCAGAAAATTTCCGAGAAAATTCATCTTTCTACAAAACAACGCCGGAACCACAATTGTAGAATGGTTATGAAAATGCCAGCAGTGCGTGTGAAAAGCGGTTAACAGAAATAACAGTATAGTTATCACAGTAGTCTGAAAATACAGTAGTCACGTGTGCACGCCTGACTTTTAGTAGTGCGTAAGCTCCGACGACGGACAGACAGACGCACAAGGAGAGAAAAACAATTAGATGTCTTTTTTT
>Ga0056128_1005234_pt1 | contig 16309 bp, 16 predicted proteins | sample WorMetLIZISLAND2_FD_71113 | JGI IMG/M metagenome (GOLD analysis project Ga0056128, IMG submission 71113) | Marine gutless worms symbiont microbial communities from Max Planck institute for Marine Microbiology, Germany - Olavius geniculatus... ... | reverse complement strand
TATATATATATATCAATCATGAAATTACTATAGAAATTTACATAGATTTGCAAAAGGTATTCGAGACAGTAAATCATTCGATATTGCTTAAAAATTAAGTATCTATGGAGAAAGAGGAACAGTGTTAAAATGGTTTACTAGTTACCTTAGCAACAGGAAACAGTATGTTGCTATGAAAGAATATGAGTCTGCATTTGAGACTGTTAATTGTGGTGTATCTCAAGGATCAGAATTAGGACCATTATTATTTCCAATATATATAAATGATATTTAGTATGCTGTGTCAGATGCCATATTAAAATTATATGTAAATGATACTAATTTATTTTTGCATGATTCTGACTCAACTAAATTATTTTCTAGGGTTAATATTTGTATGTCCCAACTTTGTGATTGGTTTGAGGTTATTAAATTAAGTTTAAATCTGGATAAAACATGTTATACTATATTTGGATCGACTCACAAAAATATGACTGCTTATACATTTTATATTAATGATAAAGGTGAGGGATCCCTGGTTAATATCATTTATTTAAATTATTTCATTTTTTGGATATTTTTTCTCTAAATCTACTAAAATTGTTTCATTTTATTGGGATAGTTTTATTGTACGAATTTTTTTTTCAAATTTTTCATGTTCCGGTTTTATAAATCGTTAGTTAATAAACAGTAAATTGCTTTTTTAAATCGCCCTTCAAATTCAGACAGGGTCAAAAAAAGTTGAGTCGCCGACCCCCCAGTAGTGTGTATTTAGCGCAGTGGGATATAACTCGGGATATATCTTCCGGTTTGAGCAGAGGTCACCCGGTACAGCCCAGGGTCATCAAGTACAGCACATGTGTTATCAATCACTGCGCGGCGCGTACCAGTACGCCTGCCATAACCCTAACCCTGGCTTGTCTGTCTGCAGTGCACGTGTTATCAGTTTAAGTGCAGCACATGTGCTATCAATCATGGCGCCCACCCGCTGCGCGCGCGTGTGTTATCAGTTATCGCGGCGCTACCCGGAAGTGACTTCCATATTTGGTAACCATTTCCGCGCAATTATCGTACCGTTATATAATACGACTCGTCTTGCCTGCGCTTGCATTCTGCCGTCAGCATTACGCATATCGCAAGTCACCTGCCGCAAGATTGTATTACTGCACGTGCACTTTGCTACAAGACGTTATACCGACTGCAGTCAATAGGTAGACCTTTCATATATTCACTCCTAACCCCATCTATAGTGCGACTATATAACGCGGTGGACGTTTTGTTTAAGACAGTGTATGCTTTACCTTGTTCATTGTGTGCATACTACAGCACACGTCCGTGACATTCGAGTGCAACACAAATGGATGAGTTACGCAATCTGAAAGAAATCGAAAGACTGTGTCAAACGGCACGACAACAACACGTTCCCGATGATGGTGATAACGATATAGACCAAACACCACCGCAACAATTGACACTGCAGCAACAGCACGACGATGACGATCGTAACGACCAACCCGCACTACCAAAGCAGCAAAAACTCGACGACTGGGTATATTCAGCAGCTCATCCTCACGACCTTCCTTGCTGTCTGAATTGTGGAGTCGTCAGTTCCGACAACGTGGTATGTGCTTTATGTCTTAAAAAGCCATGCTGTAAGTGCTGCGCACGCTACCTTGAATCGCGACTTGGTTGGCAGGGGAGAAATTTAGGTGACACCATCGGATAGCGCGGGCAAGAAAATAGGGGGTAGGTGCAAACAGCGAGCAATTATTTTTTACGGGGGTTGAGTTATAGCCAATTTTGTTTTAAAATTCGTTTCCATGGCAACGGGGTTTGGCAGGAAAAAATTTAAATGACACCATCGAATAGCGCGGGCCTGAAAATAGGAGGGTAGGTGCAAACATCGTGCAATTTTCTTTTAAGGAGGCCGAGTTATCGCCCATTGTCCCAAATTTCATGGCAACGGGGGTCGATTAGGGGTAAATATAAATGACACCGTTAAATTGGCCGATTCCAAAAACCATACCTTAAAACCAAATATTACGACTCTGTCTTATACATAGCCGGAGTTATGACAGTTTAAAGCATTGTCTAATTTTTCCCATAGGCGCCATTGTAATATTTCATATTTTTGTGAAAAACTAAGTGAAAATGTTAAATTTAAATTTTGTAACCCCCAAAAGGCACTTTCTTGCATAAAACCGCGTTATATAAGCTATTGTGCGTTAAAATCAGTTCAGTCGTTTTTCCTGTAGAAGACGGCAACAAAAAAGGGAAATGAAGGGAAGGAAAAGAAAATATTTCACCTATTCGCGGAAAGCTCCCCGTAAACGGATTTTTACCAAATTTTGCACATCAAAAGATATGCTGGACGTAAGAATCTGTGCAAATTTTGGTTCGGAAAGATTAAGGGGTTTGGGAAATATGTGAGGTCAAATTTCGGGTTCTCCCATTGAAATGGCTGGTCACCCTTACAACAGTGCTGCACTACCGTGCAGCCTGTGATAGTAGGAACAGTACGGCTGTATTTTTTCTAAAACTTGTTGGCAGTGAGCATTCAACCTTTACTTTGCTTTGTCGAATGAACCTGCACTTTATATAGATATATGCAGCTTTCTGACAAACCACATAATGTATGCAGCGTTTGTGGTGTATGACCTGAAAGTGCTCTAGCTAACTTCAATCGCCACTTTCTCGTCGCAGTTTTTTCGCGCTTTCGAATAGTTTTTAATTGCACTGCATTAATTGTTTGCCGGCTTAACTTTTTGCGATCTGCATCTTTCGGAGATATCCCTGTAGTTTGCTTGCATTCAACTTCAGTTACTCTCGTCTTGCACGCTGTTTTACTGTTGCAGTTTTTGTCATATTCTATAAAGAAATAAACACCTTAAGCTTATTTAAGAAAAGTAATAAAAGTAACATGCACAGAAAAATAGACTAAATGCAAAAACAACGATAATGCGAAAAAAAACGCTAAAAAGAAATGTTTCAACCGATGACCCGTGACGGAATCACGTGATTCCTTCACACAAAAGTAGCGATTCCATTACGGCATTTAGCAACCCTGCAAACTAAGATGTGAATGCATTAAAGTTTAACCATGACAAGTGTGAAAATAAAGAGAAACTAAGCTGACGACTTTAAAAGTTTCATCGTAAATTAGTTATTACCACTTTTGCACTGCAAGTGTGACGGAATCGCTAAAACTGAACGGACAACAATGGGTAATGATTACGAGGTAGTTGACAGTGCTAGTGGCACAGTAATCATATCAATCTTTTACGTTTAGTTTTGCGATAAAATTACGAACATTTTTATTTATTTATTTAGTTTAATGACAAATGGCTGCAGGCACTAACATGGCACAATAATATAAAAGTATACATTAATGAATAACTCTGATAACACAATACAACAACAGGTTTACTAGAAAAATAAACTTTGCAATAATTAGCCAATAATGCAGAAGTAATAAATCGTTTGACATTAAACTTATTGGTATGTCGGAAAAACGCCAAACAAAGTGCGCAAGAAAAACTAGTTAAAAGTGCACTCTAATTACAACAATATTCAACAAAAAATTACCACAACATTTGTTTACGTTGTAAAATAAAACAGCCGAATATTTAATAAATAACGTAACTTATTTACCCGTGCCTGACATTTCAGAAGAAAAAAATTTCATCTAAATTAGGACTATGATTAGTCATTTTTTACAAAACTGTACAAATTAATGTAGGAGAGAAGGGGCAAGAACGGGTACATGGCAACAAAATTTTAAAAAATGCAACGATAAAGTTTTATTAACAATTAAGTGCAGCTAAGCATAATAATGACCGACTGAATGCAACGCTTGAAGACAATTTATGATCGATGTATAATTATGGTCAAGTGACATTATGTATATGCGATGACTTGCCCCGGCGCACAGCACTGTAAATCACGTGAAAAAATACAATAAACACAATTTTAAAAAAATAATAAAAATAAAATAAAAATAGAAAAAAAATGAAATCAACATAAAAATTAAAATTGAAAGTAACGTGGCCCTGTGTATGTTTCTTTTAGAAAAAGGGGCGACGAACTATATAGAATTCGTTGCATCATGTGTGACACAAAGCAGTGTAGAGAAGCAAATTATTGTAGGCCTAACAAATGCATGCAAAAAATAAATGCCAAATATATCGCAAACGTTTCATTTACGCAGCATATTTTCGTGATGTTTCCTATGCAACACATGCCGCATATACGTCACATATGTCGCACATTTGCCGCATATTTTGCATCAAAAAGTGTCGCATATTTTAAGAAAAACCACCGCTATAAACTGGCATTCTTAACTGCTACTACAACTATTACCGCCGGCATCGTTAAGTTTGTTTATTGTTAAATACGTACAAATGTACGTTTTTATGTGGGATGCCGAACTTAGTTTGTTTACCAACATTATAGCCAAATGCAACCAAGATATTTGCGATAACAGTAAAAAATGCAAGGAGTTCGTCAGTGCTACCGAGTGAGGTATACCGGGTGCCCATAAAAACGTCCCGAAATTTGCGTAACTATAACGGCGCATATACTTTATGGAAATAAATTTCGTTTTGCGTTTTGGTAGATCTATATGCATTCTTACTTACGTCTAAATTTTAGTGACGTTATTGATAATGTCACTGAACGCCGCTCAATTACGTAAGGCGAGTTAAGGATCAAATTACGTAAAGACAGCATTCCATCGCACCGCATCAAAGCGATTCAAAATTCTCTTTCAGACAACGCACCTGACCTCATCAGCTCACAGGAATGGCATCGCGTGTGCCAGATTTGACTCCACTAGATTATTTAGTTTGGGACGTTTTGCAAAAACTTGTCTATAAAGGAAAACGCGAACCGTCTGCGAAACTCAATGATTTTTAGAATGCTGCCAGAGGAGGCAGGATGTCGACATCAGACACTCAGAATCAGAAGAGCCATGTTGCAGTGAAAAAGCGCTCAGCAGCAGTAGCAAAGGAAAATTTTTCTGCTGACCAGTTTGCGGATGATTCGGCCTTCTGTAACGTTTTGGCGTAGCCTGAGTACAAGCGGCAATGCAAATAATGAGCCACTTGCAAAATTTGCTTTGTGACGTGCAAAAATATTCTGTTTCTATCTTGGCTAATACGGAAGTGTTCTAGGCGAAAATTTCTAAACATATCCAAAGATGTCCGCCCACTACATAAAAATTATGTGCTTTTTTGCTGATTTATTTTAACTAGTCTACTGCATAATGCATGCAAATGTTTTGGACATTTTTGAGCCACCCAGTTCGTAAAATTTCAGAGTTGTCAAAAAAGTAACCGGTTGACGCTTCAGGGGTGATTTAAAAAAGTTTTTAAAATTTAAAAATACATTTAGTTATTTTTTTGCTTATGTAATATTGCAGTTTTATGAAAAAAATATACTGGTATGTTTAGATTTAACCACAGATTATAAAATAAATTTTGTTTCCCGTCGACTAATATAATTACTATAACGAGCAAACACATAAATCACTTAACTGCCATTTGCGCACGTTTTACTGGTCGCTGTTTAGTAGTACGCCACAGACGTCTTAACGACGAAAGGTCAACAAAACACATTCAGGCATACGTACAAATCGTCTGCCTGAGCCATCATATTACAGGACTTGCAACGCAGGCTATTGTTACTTTATATATGTCGGCTGCACACGCACTACAGGATAATTCTCGCTACTACCGCTTAACCCTGCTAATACCGTGGGGTCAACGTTGACCCCAAAACAAACTTTTTGATGTATTTTTTTCTGCAAATGTTAAACATAAAATTTTGAAACTTCGTGACTTTTGACATTTTTATGCATACATTATCTGCGTATGACAGTTTTATGTGATTGATAATTAATTTATAGAATTTAGCGAACAGTTACATAGAGCATCACCTGGGGTCAACGTTGACTTCAGATACTTTGTATACTAACGTCATGTAGAATTAGGTAATAAATGCAGCAACAGTTGCTGTTATAGCTACTGCAATTGCAACTGCAGCGGCAACAACAATTGGAACAACTGCTGCGACTGTTTCTGCAATTGCAGAAACAGTTGTTGCAACTATTCAGGAAACTGTTGCGACAACAGCTGTGGTAACAATAAATGTAGCAGATCCAAATAATTACACATTGAGTCGATAAGCAAAACATCAAACTTTTGTTCACATCTTTTGCAAATATAGATAAAGTTTTTAAAAAATTTTCACTGTTGCAACCTTAAAACGTTAAAATATAGCAATCGCTTTCTATCGTGGCATAGCAACAGTTGCTGCAACTGTTGCAGCTGCTGCAACAGCCGCAGTAAATGTAGCAACAACATTTGCAGCATTAATTATTATAAATGCAGCAACAAGGACTGTCATTTATTGTTGCAACACTTTTGCAACAACTGCTGCAACAGTAGTTGCAACATTTGCAGCAACTATTGCAACAGCTGTTAATACAACAAATGCTGCAGCAGTTATAGCAAATCCGGCAACAACATCTCCTGCAATAATTCTAATAACTACTGCAACGAATACTGTCAACCACTGTTGCAACATTTTGCAACAACTGATGCAACACTCGCTGCAACAGTTGCAACTACTCTTGCAACAATTTTTAGCACAACAACAGCTGCTGCAACAGATCGAGCAAATGCGGCAACAACGTTTTCTGCAATAAGTATACTAACTGCTACAGGTAGGACTGCCACCCGTTGCTGCAACATTCTTGCAACAGTTGCAACAATTGTTTATACAACAAAAGTTGCAGCAAATCTGGCAGCAACATCTGCTGCAATCATTACAGTGACTGCGGCAACAAAGACTGTCACCGCTGCTGCAACACTCTTTCAGCAATTGCTGCAACAGTTGCTGCAACCGTTGCAGTAACTTTTGCAACAATTTTAATACAATAGGAGCTGCTGCAACAGTATAAGCAAATGTGGCAACAACATTTGTTGCAAAAATTTCTATAACTGCTGCAAAAAACTGTCGCGCATTGCTGCAACACTTTTGCAACAACATTGCAACAGTTGCTGCACAGTTGCAGCAACACTTGCAACAATTTTCTATACAGTTCAGCAAATTTTGCAACATAATTTGTTGCAATAATTACAATAACTGCTGCAACAAAGATTGTCACCGGTTGCTGCAACACTTTTGCAACAACTGCGGCAACAATTGCTGCAACAACTGTTGCAACAGATGCTGCAACAAGTACTGCAACGTTCCAACAACTTTTGGGCAACAATTGCTAATTTAGCAACACCTGCGGCAACTGTTGCAGCAAATATGACAAAAACGTCTGCTGCAATAATTACATTAGCTGCAACTACAATAACTACTATAATTGCAACAACAATTGCCAGAATAACTGCTAAAATATTGTTGCAACAACTACTGCAACAGTTGCGTCTACAATTGTTACATCAGCTGTTGCATAATAAAATTAAATATAACAAATAAATAACAAATTAAAAGCAAACTTACGTGCAGAAATGTGTTACAAATGGGCAAAAGTGATTGGAGTCAACGATGATCCCAGTGGTATCGGATGGGTGTAAAATAATTCCTGTAGTAGGAGGGTTAACCCTAGGAATACAACTAACAGGTGGAGACAAATGCCTCCTGGAGAAAGTTAGGTAAAAGTGAAATATATAAAACTAGAAATATAAGGCAAAGCCCAACGTGAGGCCGCTCAGCGGTGTAAGTTCGATTGGGAAAAAGTTTAGGTGGCTGAAATTCACACGGTAGCAAAGTCACGTGGCCCAAAGTCAAATGCATTATCATACGCAGAATGCGTGTTGTCGACTTAAAACAGGTCTACATCTTTGCTTAAAATTTTTAATGGACCAAAGTTCACCATTTTTTTCGTCGAATGTAAGATTGATGGCTGTCAATCAGGTTGGTTTCCAGTTGTTGACGTCCTGATCAGTTTCAGAAATATTCGCGACCAAACTCTAAAATTGTTCAAAATCGTGCGTACAGTCGATTTTGGGTGGGTCAACATTTGCGTCTATATTTTTTGTTGTTAGTGGACCAAAGTTTATTATTTTTTTTTAACGCAGCAGAAATTGCTCTTAAAATTGCTCTTAATGAAATTTGTTTTTCCTTTTCGATATATATTCCGTTTCTTAAAATATTTGCGGTTAAAGTCAAAAGTTGTTTTAAATAGCGCCGAATTTTAAAAAATTTTGCCCTTCCAAAATTTAAGTGGGCGGTGCTTCCCAAATGTTGTATATAAGGCCGCTAGTTTATTAGTTTTTTTTGTTTATCGCAGCCAGAATTGCTTTAAATGAGATTTGTTTTTCTTTTTGATATATTGACGCGGTCAAAGTCAGAAGTTGTCCCAAATCGCGTCGAATTTTAGACATTTTTTCTTTCCCAAATTTCTACAGGGACGGTGTCTTCCGAATGTTGTATATGAGCACGCTAGTTCAATAGTTTATCTAACTGCGACCAAATTTTGGGAAATCGGTCTCTGAAGTTTACGTTGTTTGTATAGTTCGACTGTAAATATAATCAAAGTTTGCTGTTGATATTATATTGTAACATTTCATTACTAATCAGAAGACAGCATTTTTGTCACTTTTTGTGCAAAAATGTAGTGAACTTTACAATTTTATTTTGCGTTCTGTTATTGGACTAAAATTTATTACTACAAAATTGAATTATTTGCACATGAGCCAGTTTTGAACTAAAGCAATGTTGTGAAAAACTGTTGTATGTGTAGATGATCCGCTTTTCAACTGCAGGTTTAATTCAAAAAACATCACAGATGCATTGTAGTAATCGCAATAATTGCATCGTGGCAAAAAAGTTGCCGATAATAAATGTTTAGGTCTGTTACGCCTGTGGTTTTACTGACTAAACAGTCACACATCGTTTATTCCGAATTATTTACGCGATCTGACTCAAACGGCAACTTTTCTATATCAAGGCTCGTTATTAAATTCCCTGCACAAACTAGCCACGTGACGACGCTTAGCTAATGGCTGCAACGCATCACTGCTGAGGTACAACGTGGCATTTTAAGCCCAATTTTTACTATGACAATTTGATCTAAAGAAAATTCTCAACAATCACTCCCCTCGCTTTCAAAAAGGAATGAGGCTATTAAGGTAGACAGAGACAAAGGTACCAGTAAAGTACGAAAAAAGCCAGAGATTTGGTGAAGTTTGGAAAATACAAATAGGTTAGGGAAGTAATATGAAAGTTTTAAAAAATTAAAACTAAAATTTAAGAAATAAAAATTTAAAACTTGAATGAGATAAAGTTTGAATAAGACAAAAAAAATAAAGGCTAACTCCTCGGACTGATCACAAGTAACCATTCAATGCAATTTAGCTGACATCAACACTAATAACCCATTCACACCACACATAAAAACAAGAGATATCACCAAGCACTCCAAAACTTCTAACTGCCTCTCTAAACTATGACTCCTCAACATAACCCGGTGTTAGCTAAGCCTCCAGCTGAGACCCAGGTAACCTAAGCTTAAATACATAATTTTTTAAAAAAGAAAAAAAATTTTAACCCGAAAAATATTGATTAATTAGTTAAATTTTAGAAAGATAAAATTTGAATTAAGAATTAAGAAATTAATTCACTTACACGCACATAGTAAAAATGTCTGTCGGCTACTACTAGCTATTTGTAAAGAGCGTCAAAATTCCCTAAAGTAGTATTTGTTCGCGGACCTATTTCAAACTAATTCTTCTAATTTAAAGACTGATTTTAGGATTAAACTAATTTAAATTTTAAAAGGTTCAAAAATACAAATTTTCAATCAAAATTTAAACAATTTAAAAATTTAACTGTTAGTTTACACTGCACTGCACAGCCATTAGCGATGCAACCGTTAAATCGCTTTACTGTCTCTAATCGTACTGCTTGTTCTGCTATATAAGATGATGCTACAGCTGGCTATGTAACTGTTAAACTGTATCTGCCCACGGGTCACTGTACTGTACTGATGTAGCCAATGCTAGCAGGCGGTGCCATTTTTAACTGTTTTAACTGCCCACTGTTCACTGTTTATTTTGCTGTGCAGGATGTGCTAAAGCATTATTTTGGTAACCACTCGCTGCTACAAGATTTGAACACAGCATTAGAACTAAATCAATCATTACCTGTGAAGCTTCCGCCCATCTTAGTGCAATCCAGTGAATTTGATCGCATTTTGGCTAAAGAAGATGACGCCAGATTTGATTTTAATGCAGCGTTAAACAGCAGCATTAAACAGGAACGGATATATAGCGACCTATCGACCGTGTTATACGAAAAAATGATTTCTATCACCAATTCGATTCATTCATTTAATCCACTGCGAGCAAAAACGTGGTGTTTAGCCCTGACAATGTTACTGACAGTTGAAAACACTTGTCTTATTATTTTATTGAGTTTCCGTGTAAAAGGGCTACAATTGGCATTAATTTCACTAAAATCAGCTAAGGCGGAGTTTATTTTTAACCGCCCTAGCACAACAGAAATACCGGAGAGCACAAAAGAATTTTGGGCAGCTTTTCAGCGCAAGCATTATCTAAAATACGGGAGACCGAAAATTTATTAATCCTAATACTTTTGTTGTTTTTCATGATTTTTTAATGACAGTTTGTAAACTGATAAGTAAAAAACCAAAACATCAAACGTACATACGTCTCGATTTTGCAGAATGCTAACTATCGTCTAGAAAAGATAATTTGTCATCTACCTTACAGTTTAAAACATTACAAAATTGATATTTTTAACGGAACGATGAGACCAAAATTTTTTTTCTTTTTCGGCATAATACGGCTTTTTGACTGCATAAAAATTTGTGAAAAAATCACCGAATTGCAAATGTTAGTGAAACAAGTAATTTACTTAGCTCCGTGGCAAAATAAGAGCATTAGCAGTTTGTTAAAAAACCAGCACACTGCGAAATTGTGTATTTTTGATTTCCGGGACAGGCTCATAGACATTATACACCTAACGGCACTAAGGCATAGGAGTGATACCGAAACCGCGATTGACGAACGGTCAGATAACACGCTTAAACTATACCCCGAATTGCAAGGTTAACCAAAATTGACAGAAATATTTCATTTTGTTTCTGCTAAATTTTGGGTAAAAAGAAGGGGTGGACGTATTATTACTATTTTTGGCTTACGCGTATGGAAACTATACTTAATTCGCTTACAATTTGATTAGCTGGCACTTGTCTATTAAAAATATGCGATTTGCGTACAACGTGTACGAGATGTAATGAAAAGGGATGAATAGACATTAACATATAATGTGTGGATGATGAGGGAAGCGGCGAAGTCGTGAAACAACGCGACACTGGCAGACAGACGCAGTAACGGACAGCGAGACACCATCAATTAGTGGACGGAGCGACCAGATCTGGGAGATCCGGAAATCTCTTTGATCCGGCAACGAACCACCCTGTAACCAGCTGCGCGAGACGTCAGCAAGTCACCTCGCTCGACGCCTCCAATCTCTGTTCAGCGTCGATACTCGGCTGCAGGCGCTATTGTTGAAGGTGACTCACTCAATCTTCTGCGACGTCTAAACCAGAAGAAATATATGGGGTGGGAGAATTTAGTATCTCCGTCCGTTGTACCATCAAAGTGTGGACAGAGAGTCAGCAGACCGCACAAGCAGCTTGCTTAAACAGTACACACGAAATAATGATAATCGAATATATACTCTAGACTTGTGTGGTCATGCGTGCCTCAAGGTCCACATTTCGTATTTTCGCTTAGTTCTGTCTGTATTGTAATTGAGACATTGTTGCGTCGATTCTGGCATTGATTGCTGTTTGTTTACTTTAATTGTTTGTCAACAGAGACCCAACGTATTATTATTATTTCATCGTCACCGTGTTTTGCGTATACTTTTATATCCTGTTCAAAAAAGCTATTCCAAAAGACAAAATACGCCTACTATTAACCTTTAGGATCAAAAAATTCAATCGACATTTATAAAACAAAACAGTCTAAAATTATTACAATTTCCTTGGTCCGTCTATCGATTAATGACGACCTGAGCTTATGTGCGTTATTGCTAGGAAATAGCAAATTATCATCTGAAAATCAAAATTTTCCTTATTTTTTTTTAAAATTATTTTTGTACGTTAGCTTGGGATAGCCGCCTTGAAAATATAAAAAATTTTGCAGTTCACGCAGTCAGTTTTTCTAGCGTGCTGGCGGTATAATCCGACGCAGAACTTGCGCTGTTTTTTAACCAAACCAGCTACGTTACAGACAGACGGACAGACAAAGTCAAGACGGCTAAAACATACTAAAAGCAATGGTTTATTCTGCAGTAAAAGCCAAAAATAACCCGTAGGCGGAATAGCTTCGAAACAGAAATTTTAGCATCAGACCGGTATCGCGGTGTCAGTGTATATCCGTTAATTTTGGACGCCACAAATTTGTTGTTTACGCGCTACCGTCAGTACAGCAGTATCGCAGTGACAGACCCTTAGGCATCGATGGCTAGATTAGCGGGTGATCTGGTTCTCTTTCACCGCAGCATTCTAATACCCTATAATTGAAAATGGACAGCTCAATTGCGTCTGCGTTGCATTTCTTAGCAACGCAGAAGTAAAAGTACCAGATTAAGTTCATTCCAAACGATAAGCTGAGTACCTACATAATTAATTAATCTTTTCTTTTGCAAGAAATCATTCAATTTGTAGAGCCTGGGAAATCCAGATCTTTTGCCTGAAGCAACTAGCATCTGTGCATTGCATTGACTCGATACCGATGTCACCGAGGTTCAGCGTAGGCTTGTTATCATGAAGTCGTCGGTGGGCTGTTGTACGCGGTGCTATGACATAAACTACCCCCAGTAAAAACTATGTTTTTAGACATAGCAATGAGGTGTACCACACCCATAGGTCCCGCGTGGGCGCATGACAGTGTGCGAAAACGTGTTTTGCTAACCGTTCGGTCCCACAAGGTATCTAAATTTATTAATCCCATATGGCGTTCAACCTTGGGGATAAGGCACATCTAAATTTAGGTGTAGATTCTGTAGACAAAGAGGCTGAGTGCGCCACTACAACTTTACGTCGGGTGCTGATCCGCTCGAGCGTACCATTTTTGCGTTGTAGCCCTAATGGTACACGATGATAACACCGTGGAAGAGCAGAGCACTCACCAACCTTAAGCTGGTGCACATGATTTTGGGGTTAAAAAGCCGCGATCGATTGCCATATGAAGGGGGAAATTGCCGATAGGTATGGTCATAATCACTGTGTTAGCAAACTTGAGATCCAAAGATTGGTTGGTCGTTGGACCTGACGATCTCTTAATTTACTGACACAGAGTAATACAATGTAGTTCAGTCTGGATTTTAGGATAAATTTTAATAATACGAAGATCAGGAATATCGAATCCCTTAAAACGAAATGAACATGATTAATCAAAATTATATAAGTCGAGATTTTAAACTAATACACTACTGTTAAAAAACTCTTAATTCAGAGGTTCAGTTTTAATTTCATTTCAGTTGTTTTAGTTCAGTTTTTATCCATTAAGTTTGGTTTATTTACGTAAGCTATTTTGGTTAAACCCTCGCAGGGCACGTGATATACGTGTGGCGGGTTGGGCGAAGGCCGGAGGGTTGGAACTACTTTCCCGAGCCTATTAGGGGCCTTCGCCCGTGGGACGGTAAAGCCACTCTGATTGATGACAGACAGACGACGGTTTCGGGACTGGCAGTGGACTCAGGCTCGGCGAACGCTGTTTGTATCGATCATCTAATATGATATACATATATTCCTCGACCAATTAATGGCATTAATCTCGTAATGCTGGGTATGTAGTCAGACGAACTGTTAGTACAGCAGCTTAACTTAACTTTGTGCTTTTCAGTGGTAAAAGCATGAAATTTTGCACTTAGACGCACAAAAATAATACTTATTGAACTGGATATGGAACCAATAAAAATATTTTGTTTTTGTTACATTTAAGTGACAATTTGTAAAAAATTAACAAAAAATAGTAATTAATTTGAATAATTGCACTGTTTGCGTTTTTTGTTAGCAAAATAAAGTTTAATACATGCTAAAAAATTAGCAGAATAAAGTTTAATACATGCTATCTATGTTATGACTTGAAATTAACATAGAATATTAACTGTATGTAAACAATTATTTTAAAATGCCAGCCTTCAGCCGAACTCGGATGCATCACCGGGAGAAACTGGCCGACCTCCGTCTTTTTTGTTAGTCCGCCCGGAAGCGATAGCTTGCGGAGCGGACTTATGTTTTACGCGTGATGTTTTATTAGTCCGTCCGAAAACGATAGTATTTGGAAAAACTTATGTTTTAGCCGTGATGTTTTTTTTTCCCGCGCGAGATCTCCGAGATACGTGGGCCGACAGGCGTGAAATTTTGCACAATGGTCAGTACTAGGCGCAATTTTATAATGCCCGTCCAAAATTTTGGAGGAGCTTTCCCAAAAAAATTTTAGGGGTTAAAAACATGCAAAATTTGGCCCAATTTCGGTCGACTTCGAAGTTCGGCGGCGAATATCTCCGGAACAAATAAAGATATTCAAAATCAATAAATTACTCGTTCGACGTCAATTCCTCTTGCGTTAGGCAAAGCAAGTTTGGTGAAGTTCGGTCCAGTGACCTTGGAGATCTATATGTGGAATTGTACCCACCGAAAACGCATTTTTTGGAAGACCATATTTCGCCCCCTAGGGGGTGCTGTGCCCCCAAATTTTTACACGCGCTAGAAAATGACCAAGTCTTACTAGCGCATTTGCTACCGGGGGGCCCCCTTACAACTTTTTTTAAAAGGGAGCCAAAAATTGGCTTAAAATGTAGTGTACTAGACGAAATATTTTTGGAACCAAAAGGAGTAGCTTCATGAAACTTTGCCACGTGCTAGATGGAAGTGATAACGCGGGTACAACTATTAAAGAGCACCGCCCCTTTAAAATTTGGGAGTGCAAAAAACGTGCAAAATTTAGTACGTTTTACGACAACTTGCAAGTTTGAGCGCAAATGTCTCTTGAACGGATAAAGATAGCGACAAAATCCAAACGGCGTTGATGAGAAATATTTTTTCGGCGTTGAAAAGAAAAAAATTGTAAAATTGCGTCCACTACAAACAAAGTTATAAGCGTTTATGTTGACTTACCCTAAGTCGACAATGCGCGTTCGGCGTATGCCAATGCATTTGAGTTCGGGCCACGAAACTTTGATGCCGAAAAAATTTTTCCCCTAAAAAGCGTTATCAAAAACAGTTAATTCCGCGTTGAATAAAAAAAATTGCAAACCTTAGTCAACTAACATTAGAGATTACGCGGCTGTTTACCCACCCAAATTGATTTTTTCGAAAGGTCATCCCCAGGTGGGACTGCGCCTTCAAATTTTTACATCCGCTAGAAAATGTCCAAGTCTTACTAGCGCACACCCACCGCTGATGGAAGCCCCTTACAATTTTTTTTCAAAGGGGAGTCAAATATTGGCTTAAAATGTAGCGTATTAGCCGCAAAAACTTTGAAGCTAAAAAGAGTAGCTTTATGCACGTGACATGCTGCTAGATGGGGGTGATAATGTGTGTACCACTTTTAGGGGAGACCGCCTTTTTTGAAATTTGGGAGGAAAAAATTATATGCTGCGAATTTGGTAAGTGAACAGAAATGAATCGTAATGAACACTACGTTATATGAAATTAAACGCCTAACTATTTTATAAACGAATCGTCGCAATGCATGGCGGATAGTAAGGGGAAAACTCAAGGGATTGGGATTGGCCTGCGGCGCTGCCGCTGTGGTTGAAATTGACTAGTCGTTACTATTCGTTGGTTTTCGATATTCGTTAGTTTTGAATGAATAAAGTATTTATTGACATCTCTAGGTTGTTTAAGATTTCTTTTTTCGCTTTGAGTTTTGTATCGCTAATGTGTAAACAATAATAACGATAATAATTTTTTTTTAATTTGCTTGATATTAAACAGAACTGTTGAAAGTAGTGAGTGACTATGTAGTTCATTACTTGAGTAACGTATATTGTAAATAAAAATTATATAAATTTGTTACTTTCAGCTTTAGAGAACGATTTGTGAGAATAGCGTGGTTTGTTTTTTGTTCGGATTAATTAGCGAGTCAACAAAATGTATCATGGTTTTTGTCAATTTTATTATGCACGATGCTACAGTGGCGGAAAATTCGCTATAGTTTAATATAATACTGAATAAGATTGATATAAATGTGTTATAGCATACTGGCATGGTTCATAGACGTTCTATATATACATGTATATATATATATATATATATATATATATATATATA
>Ga0056128_1005233_pt1 | contig 16309 bp, 7 predicted proteins | sample WorMetLIZISLAND2_FD_71113 | JGI IMG/M metagenome (GOLD analysis project Ga0056128, IMG submission 71113) | Marine gutless worms symbiont microbial communities from Max Planck institute for Marine Microbiology, Germany - Olavius geniculatus... ... | reverse complement strand
CTGTTTGCCACGTGTCGCACTTTAGCACTAAGTGGTTGACATTGACTGTCTTGAGTCTTGACTTAGTGTAGTAAATATTCGTTGTTCTGAAATTTTTTCGTTTGCATTAGCACAGCACCTTGAAATAACGTCTGTGTGGCCCGTGAATTTCCAAAACTCTTTCCGTGAATTTTCCGTGAAATTTGACACATTTTAAAAATTCTGCCGTGAAATCATGCATTTTTTCCCGTGAATTTGGTTAGTCCCTACCACTGGCCTATGCAACAAACTAGTATAAAATGAAACCTGACAGACTGGCCACCCATTCAAGCAAAATGTGTCTTTTGGCCAGACTTCAGTATTGGAAAATTTGAACTCTGGATCAAATCAACCCAGCCCACCCACCCCCTGATTTTCCAGAATTCAACTAAGAAGATTTCTAAGCCAGCCTGGTCATTAACCACCTGTAGATTCATTGAAACAGGTGACAGCGAAACAAAGTAGTTTTACTGATGACGATAAAATAAGTCATTAGATTTGACTGCCAATCCCACACACTGATTCAGTTTCCTCATGCCATTTTAGGCAATGATCATTACACTACAGTATACTAATCAGCAATATCGTTACATTCACTTGCAATCTTCTTAGACAGCTGACTGCAACTAATCTGTTACTGTATTGCCAACAGCATCAACTTTCCATTCAGAGCATTCAAGAGCCAAGATGCATAAAAACACAATGCACAAACCGGAAGCTGTTCCTACTCTTGTCCACCGACGAGCCGTCTAGACCAAGTCGACTGACGTCTGAGCTGGAACCTACCACACCAAAACAAATGGACGGTAAGTCACGACGTGATAAACACTGACGAAAACAATGACAGCACATTTTAGCTCTTATGTCCATGTTCTCACTCAGCCCTTCACTGCTCTGATGCTATTAGCTGAATGCCAAGAAAGATATCTGGTCTGTAAACTTCCACAACAACGATGGACAAGCCTAACTCCAACAAAATACACTATTTAAAAGCTGAGCATTTGCTCATGCATTTTTACATCTGTATCAACAATTAGCATTTATGGAAAAATGTTCTCCATACCATATGCTGCAAATAGTCAATGGATTTAATGATGACTCAGCAGATAATATGTTAATATATCCTGCACAGAAACGGCAGGTTTTAGAAGAATGTAGTGTGTAGGAGACAAAGTTAAAATTTGATCACAAAGCATTTGGTCAACATATCACTCAAATTACTGAACTTAGGTCCTACTAGATCTCTATTAATGATTTTGCTTTTGTTCAACCCATGTTTAGAGCAACTAAGTATTACGCTGGACTTCATTTCTAGATTACTGCAGTCGGGCTTTTTCTAAGCCTGACGTCAAATCAACAATGTCAGTGCAATGAAAAAACATAAAACATATGCAACTACGAAAGGACATTCAAAAAGTTTGTAGACCAACACAGAAAACCAAAGGACACGAAAATCATATTTTGTCACTTCTGAACGTAGTTCTCTGCAACTGAAATGCACCTGGTCCATCATTTGACAAAAGCTCGAATTCCACTGTAAAGGAATCATTAATCTGGATCTTTCAGACAGCAATTTGTAGTACACATTATTTTTTTTGTCATCAGCAAATTCACATTGTTTCGTGAATTCTTTTATTTTTGGAAACAAATAATAGCCACTCAGGTCTAAGTTTGGCGAGTGAGGTGGGAGAGTAAGTTATTCACAAACGGAATTTCGGATGGCAGGTAACGCTTGAGATGACGTATGAGCAGGTGCAATGACTTGCTGAAACAGCATCCCATGACAACTCTCCTCAACTTTCTCCTTCAGTGCTGCATGAGCTATTCCAATTAAATCAGCATAGTAGGTTCCTATGATAGTGCTGCCACATTCAAGATAGTCAGTCAGTACAGTTCTCTTAGCATCCCAGAACACAGTCGTCATAACTTGGCTAGCTAACGTGACAACGCAACATTTACTGGGAGGTGAAAAAATATATTTCAAGGCCATACTTTGCACTTTACTTTCAGGGTTAAAGTGATAAATCCAGGTCTCATCTACGATTAAAAATCATGAAATAAAATTTTTAAGATTTTCGTTGAACGGGTGGAGAAGACTCATTGACATGTCATTACAGCTTGCACCTCGTGGTTCTCCATGTTAGCGCTGTCTGCTTAACTTAGCAACAAAAAAGCAAAACATAATCTACAGCCAAATTATAGCCCAATAATAAGTTGTGCAATACTGTAGTGAAAGATGGTACTACCCAGTGATACAATATCAGCAACATTCGTAATGTCCATCTGTATCAGTCTACGAACTTTTTGAATGCCCCCTCGTATATACAAGGTAAGAGTACAGGAAATAAATGCCCAAAATCTTCCACCACAATCTGATGATACCACAGAAAATCACTACAAAATAATAAAGTCAAACACCTTCACTGTCGACGTCAGCTGTGAGATAAGGCTGCTTATTGCTGTTAACTACAGTTCTAGCCGAGGCAGCTTCAGACTCGGCCGTTGGCCAACCGCCAGGTTGAAGGACATCATTGGCTGCAGAGACCTTCTGACTGGCGAGTGACGTAGTTTCACTGCCACTCGGTACTTGCTTGTCTGACACCGACAACGTGCTAGAGTAGTCATCAGCCAGCGTCGACACTTCTGTGGAACTCTGTGAATAGCACAGACACAATACAACTCAATCAACCAGTGCAGAAATTTCACAGACGTGCCTTACAATGCACGAACTGTATAAGAATTCGGCACAGCAATCAATGGGAGTACCAAAGTCACGTGCGTCGACCTTAGTTTTAACGAGTTCACAACTGATGCTATCGCTGCTGTTGGTCACGGCATGGGAGTCAAGTAAACATAGTCAATGGTGGATATTATGTATTCACTCTATGTATGTCTTATTTACTATTGTCCGTGCACAGCAGCACCAACATGATGTCGTAATAATAATTAAATCATTGTGTCACCAGCAGTGACAGTGTGTACTGTCCATGATGTCACCAGCAGCAACAGCAGCGAATGCTATAGTCACAGGAATAACATTGGAAAAGTAAGAATCTCAGTTAATTTTTGTATTATTAACTAACAAATGCATTTAAATTGCTATTTCGTAAAAGTTCACTTGGCAGAGATATGCACTCTCACAAGCACCCGCTAGTTCATGAGTTAGTGTGTTTAGTTACCTTGGTTTTACTGAGCTCACAGCCGCTGCTGCTGCTGCTGTCAGTCGTAGCAACAGACAAGTTGACTGAGTTGCTGGATCCGTGTTGTAATCCGCTCGCTGCTTCAAATGACATGTCATCCAGTGACGTGCTGTCATCAAGATCTCTACACGTACATCGTGTCACAAACATTGACCAACAGTCATTCATAGTGAACAATAAGTACTTCTTTATTCTCTTTCGTTGTGTTTACACAATTATCTTGTCAATATTTCTAATATGCAGCACGGTCAGACAGAGCTAAAATCAAAATCACAGGTTGTCTGTCGCAAGGTGGCAACAATTAGGAGATAAAGAAACAGAAGTATAAATTATTTCCAGACTCAGCAGATCTTTCATTTAGTTGTTTATTCAGCTCCTAAATCATGCGCTCAAACAGTACATCATATCACAGATTCCACTGATACACAAGAAGAATCATTACGGCTTGTCAAACGCGTTCCTGACGCCCCACTAACACCACCAAGACTTTTCAGGCACAGAGTGCAGCTGTATATCTCATGAACCAACTGAAAGTGATCGCAAACCTAATGCTCCCACCTAAATTGGCATAACTACCTAGATCACCCCAAAATCTAATCACTCAAGTCTTAGGCCCACCACCCACTCGTATACATGGTGTTTCATAAAAAACACCCATTTCTTTCTTTCATAATTCAGTCAAATGATGATCAATTTACACAAAATTTTTACCAGATGTAGCTGAAAAAATACTAATTCAACTTATTTCACCAAAATATGGCTGTTAGTTAAATATTCATTTTTCATCAGTGAAGCAGATAAAGTTTGTCATTGAAGCAGGGTAGCAACTGACAAAACCAGTTCAGACAAGCCAGTTTGTACTCACGACACATTATGATGTCAGCATTACATCATGACTAGCAAAGAATATTTAACTAACAGCCACATTTTGTTGAAATAATTTGAATTTGTATTTCTTCAGCTATATCTGATAAAAATTTCATGCAAATTGATCACCATTCGACTGAGTTATGAAAGAAAAATTCTTGCTAACTTTTCAGCAATCTAGCGAGATACATGGACTGGAAAACCTGACCTCCTTCTTTGTCAAAGGCAATGACCACTAGCTATTCCACATTCTGTAACAGATATTTTTTTAAAAAAAGTATATACGTTGCTTCTACGATGACAGTAAATTAATGCATGTTGGACGTTAACGCATAACCAACCTGCTGTTTCTATTAGGCTGGTAGAGTTTTGGCGTCGGTGCTTTGAGGCTTGGAACCTTGTGGAGTGGATCACACAGAGACGGGTTTAAGAATGGAAGACGATCTTGGATGAGTTCACGCAAACGTTTCACCCACAGCTGCTTCGTTTCCAATGACGACGCCTGCATATCAGAAACACAGATACTTTATCATCATGCACATATGAGTGATAGAGTTGTGGAAATTAACGATTAATCACAGAACTAATCGTCAAAAAATCTCAGAAATTAAGAAAAATGCAATCATTATAATTTGATTAAATTCACGTCAATAAAAACATTATGAACTAGATTCAATGACATCGTAACAGCATCTGAAATAACCTCAATCACGTTTTCAAGAAGAAGTCAACACTTAAGTTTCTCTACAAAACTCTGTTGAAATGCTCAGTAATTGTGTCTCAGTACATTCACAACAGGTGAAAATAACTAAAACAAATCGCTAATCAAGAAAACGCTAATACTGACTCTGGCAACTTGTTAACTATTACAAAGTCAACCACTAAAAAATAATTTTAATCATCACCAGCTCTGCCGAATGACAAAAACTGACTGACTAGTATGTGTGCAGTACCAACCACTATCATACAGAAACACTGTGAATGCTGTGTCAAAAGTTTAAAATATACATAAAGATATATTTTCAGATAAAATATTATTATCGTTCATCTTCAAAATTTTAAATGCATGTTTTTCAACCTCTTTTCATGATATCTGTGTCTAGCTCTGTGTCTAGCTAACAGTCAAATACTGGTTGGCAACGGCTATGCATCAGGTTTAGACTCTGCACATCCTAAAATTGCAGTTAATCAAATTCTAACAAATATAAATACCCGCAGTATCAGCTTGTAATCTGATATAGGAGCGACAGTGCCCTCCCACAATGCAAACTTGCACTCGTCCGCTTCAATGTGCTCCGTGACTCCAATCTTGTTCATCTGTTACAGGCAAGCAACAGCAGCCTCAGCAACTGATTCAATAACAATAATCACATTTCACAGGGTTAGTTAATTAAGAAATACATTATTGCCCTAATTTTAGAAAAAGGATTATTCTCCAGCCTCAACTAGTTTGGTCAGATAAAACGAGTTATATAGACAATGATGAAAAATTGCACTTTGAAATAAAAATGTCAGAATCATTTCATTTCATCGATCGATAAATCACGGATAAACCATCAACTGGTGGCAGCTATCCGTTATTCTCCAAAATTAGACAAATCAAACAGCTGTCAGTAATGAAAATTATTACATCATTATCCTAGTCTCCAAATCAAACAACTACTGAAGCCACAACTACAACACTATCTATAGAGATATGCCCAATACGCCATGCCAAGTGTGCCCGCTTAAAGACTAAGAGCTTTCACCTCGAGACAACGAAACTAATCACTTTAACTATGTCAAAAAATGCTTAAGTTGGAGAAAATCCATCAATCCATACCCATAAAAAACATCTCATGAATATATGCATGCATAAATGGATATGTAACATAATGCTTATCTGTCATGCAAAGGCATGAAAATAGAAAAAATAACAAAGTAAACGAACAGCTGCAGTACTCACCATTAACTTGAACTTGTACATGTACTTAGACTTGCCGTTGCTGTCCTTTACTTCCTTAGAGACCAGCAGGCAGACATCGAACAAGAAGAGACGTCGCTCTCGACCTTTCTTGATCAACTGCTTGGGGTCCCAAATAGTGAAATTGTCTTGAAGCAGAACTTCACCAAGTGCATCGAGTACACCCTACATAGACCAAAGCACAGTCAAGCAATCAATCAACCAGTGACCAAATGACAATGTCGACTAACTTCTCTGCATTAATGCTAACCAGAAAAAAGCTTTTATAATTTATACAGTTTATATTTTTGTTATTTATACAAGAAGAAAAAGCGCTGCCATTTGCAAAAGGCTGTTACAGTGTGTTGCCAACTACGCATCTCTTTAAAAATTCCAGAATGCAGATTGCCACTGAAGTCTAACCATTTCTATCTGGACCATAAAACATTAAAAATCCCATCCAAAAACATCTTCAAAATCTGCTCAAGACTTTCTAAGTAATCACACAGCCAGAAAATAAACATACAAACAAATATAAGTAAAAATATACTGTCATTTCTTCAATGAAGGTGATTACAGCACTCACAAAAAAACAGTTTAAGAGATACAGGACTGACGGAGAAATTAAAAGCTTTCATCCTCCCATGCTCTGACTTTGGTTAGGTGACAAAAAAGGAAGTGAAAAGCTCTATTCAAACTGGTCTCAAAAGTATACTTTCAGACAACCCAACCCAGTGCAACTTAGAGTAAGTTCTCTAAAGCTAGACAGTTAATAAATAGTAATAGCAGCAGCAGTATTGGTAGTGAGTGGTAGGCTTACGTCATAGCCGTCCAGCATGGACATGTGCATCGCATCATTAGCTCGCTTTGGAACGTTCAGCATGACGTCAAGACCCTCCTGTCAACAGATACATGGACAGGCATTTTATCAGAGCAGAAACATCTCAACACATCCAGAGACTAATCAATAGTCTCTGGACCTACAGAAACTGGTGTGGAGTAACGAGAATGCTCCACTCTAAATGCATCATTCGTGTGCACTAGTTATTATATACAAGATAATGCAAGTGCATTAGCCAAAAAAAAATAAACTTACACAAGAGTATGCTTTAATAGTACCTTGTGTTATTCTACTAGCACACCAAGCGCATTTGAGGTTACTGCAGTTAACGTGCTTCATAAGTTACTTACTTACTTATTTTAGTTTTTAGCAATATCTTATATGCCACAATGAATGTTTGTACTGTTAAAGGTCATTGTTATTTATCCATGAAACCAATATAAGTGTATGCTTACAGCTTAGATTTACCTATGGTCTGCTGTTCACTCACTTCAAGCCGAAGTTCCATTACACTGACTTTCACCGAAGCAGGGAAGTTTTGGGTGAAAGTTGCGGACACGAACCATGAAGGTCTTGGATGCAAACCATGAAACGGGGATGTCACAGAAAAGTTTCGGGCTTTCAGACCATCTCAAAATATTGAGATAGTTGTAACAAAGTCTGTGACAAGTTCGCAACAAATTCATTCCTTGACATAACCCTAACCCCAACCATACCCTAACCTTACACTTAGTTGTGCGTGAGTAAACGAGTGAGTGAGTGAGTGAGTAGGGTTTAACGTCCCACCCGACACAGTATAGGTCATTTTGAGAAGGGCCTTTTCAGGCAGAATGCACACGAACACATAATAATATAACGGTAAATTTAAACTTTATACAATAAACAGAAAGTTTAACCTTTACAGAAACATAAAACACAAAAATGAGCTTAACCTAAAACTGTAAGAGCTCCATTATAGGCGTGCATATGTAATTGACATAATAGTACATGTAGTTCTAATAATCTTCCCTGTTATCCTCCAGACAGTCATCAACGTGATAATGCTGTCTATTGGAGGACAGGGGGCATGACAAAACATGAGAAAAGTCTGCATCAAAGTTTCGGTGAAAGTCACGGATGCAGATTATCTGCAGACTTTGCCGCAAAGACGGTGTAATGGAATTTGGGCTTTACCACGCAGTCTTCAATATGGGTCTTGCCCATCCGTCTGTCACTTTGTCCCACACAGGGACTTAACTTGAAAACAAAAAACGCCGTAAAACCAAAACAAGTGTAAACATTCTACAGGACAGGTGTGCCAATTTTCAGCTCCTTAAGTCAAATGTCAGGCAAAGTGGCAAATGATTACAAAATATGTCAGCAATCAGCCGACATCATTTTTCATTGTTATGTAATATGTATTCAAGACAGGTATAGAACGAACCTTGATTTCACCCTGACCCTCTTCACAGCAGGCCAGTAGGTCTTTCAACAACAGTTGATACTTTGTTATCCTCTGAACGGGTTTGATGAGATACGACGATATTGGACCATTCAACTTGTGCTTGTACTGGACCTCCTGTACACAGAATGACAATAATATCTTTCAACAATACGATAGATATCAAAGACTGATGCTGCATTCAATGACCTATTAACTGCCCATCTCACACATATGAATGAGTGAATAAAACTGCACAATTAAAAAGTGAGATGCGCTGCAGCCTAGCCAAACAAAAATGCCAAAAGTAGTTGCTTATAATGTAATTACCTACATGATTCTACGATTCAACAGTAAAATCAACACATCTGTGTGAAAGCAAAACTCACTTCAAAAAACGTTCCTCCTTGTTGCACAAGCAGCTGATTGGAATCCGGCTTATTCTTGCAGTATCTCACATATATGGAAAATTTCTCTGCCTGCAGCAAACATCACACTCATGCTAAAAGTAGATAATCAACTAACAGAAGAAACAAGAAAAGCCCTGCTAATGCAAACGGGAATGCGCAACAGCCACGGTGCATGTTTGAAAGCCCGGTAAAACAAAGTCTAAGTCAGTCGCCAGAGGATGCCAGACGACCCGCGGCTAGTGTCTATAGTGTTTTACTCGTACTCACCAGAGGGCGTGACGTGTCTCGATCAGCCAACGCTGTATCAGCTGGATATCGCAAATTTTCCCTACCCCCTCTCATTTAGCACCCTCATTCGGGGTGACCCCCTTCGAATTTATGGAAAAGCTTTACGGTTCCTGAAACTAGAGTCTGACAGTGAAGTTCTGGTGATCCTAGCTTGCACCGTTTTTGACTGATCTACCCGTGTGATGAACAGACAGACAGACGAACAGAATTGCGATGGCTAAGACACGCTACAGCAGTAGCTGCTGTTGCATGTAAAAACACTTGACAAATCATGCTCCCAGTTAGTGTCTGAGTTATACAATGAATTTGCTCAGCAGAATAAACTGTCTAGTGCTACATCACAAAAAAATGAGTACTATAAACTCAGCGTGCCAGAACTAGTCACATGTGTATAACTACTCGCCAAGGGCTATTATGCAGCCATCCTGTAAGCCGCATTATGCATCTAGCCCATCACATAAGGGCTCTTAACTCGAAGACAAAAAAGAGGCATGTAAAAACCAAAGTTGCCGTAACTGATACCCAGGGCAGGAGTAATTGGTTTGCCACAGTTCAGCAGGTCAAAGGATAAGGTCACAAAACGTAAAGACCTGCAGAAAATGATGCACATATAGCATACATGCTTACTCATAGACGTTTGATCACACACTTACCACAAACCAAACCAAAACACTATTAGGCCTAGCAAACGTTAGCCCCTAAGATGCTCTGTAAGAGGATGGACAACTGCATACATGTTGATACTGGGTGCCAACAGATGTGATTGATAAGGAGACTAAAACTGTGAGTCTATTGGCACATCGAATACATTGGTAAGACATGCTTGTTACTATTGGCTCAAAGAAACTGTTAAGTGATTAACCGCACATCCCAGAAATTGCTTACGTTAGTGACCGCAGATCAGTTACTGTCTTTGGCATTGCAGAACATCTCATGTCAGAGAAATGGTCTAAATTAGTGATCCGCTGTCCAGTCCACTGACATCATCGACACGTGATCAACACAAGGTGCAGGTCAATACGATATATTATAATTTACAATACAAATACTGCCAAGTGTCACACTCACCCATGTAACAAAGCAGTGGCCTACATCCTCTGGTAGCATCTCGTATTTCTCCAGTTCTTTCAAAAACACACTGCAAATAACACACAAACATTTGTCATCACAATACTGTCACTTACACCGCTTTCCATTTTTTGTTTAAGCAGCCTACTTTTTATGCTATACTTATATAATTTAATTTTCACATAATATACTAACGGTTTGTTTAACTGGTCTCTAGATGCTCCGAAAATTGCTGGATTAGTGACAGTACTGCAAGGTCTGGAATCGACATTCCTCGTCTTGATAAAAAGTTGATATGGCCTCAAGTTTTTGGTCTTTTTATTTAAAACATTCTCAAGTTCAACAGTCTTGGTTCTCATTTTTGCCTATAAGATTTTAGTCTTGTTGACATATGGCCAATTTCTCTGCAGTTAATCAAAGTTAGGCCGAGTGACTAAGAGGTTCTTGCAGAAGGTTTTCACATGCTAGACACCCTTTCTCTCGCCTAACTGAAATGCACTGAAAGATACGAGCATAATCGAAGCAACAAACGCAGTCCAAGCAACCTGAGCGTAAGAACCTACATAAAAGACAATCAGATGTACGTATGTGAAATTAAGAGAAAATGCCAGCAGCAAAAATCAACCAACTTCTTGTGGAATTCGTGGATCTCGACGATGTTACCAAATATAATGTCCTCACGGCCGGCAATTCCGACCGGCATTTGACCGATGCAGTTGATCATATCATTCATGTAACACTGCAAGCACACAACCATACTGAGCACACTATCTATCACAACTGATGACTTAACACACCACGGCAGGGAACATATTACATAACATTTATCATAGGTCAAAACAGCGACTACTGGCAGTAGTTTGGAAGGAAAGTTCCGCCTACCACTAAGATGCTGTTCTGTATGGGGACTTGGATGCTATGTTGTTGTAAGTCAGTAATAAGTCTGCAAGTAGTATTTACAACATTGGTAAGTAGTTAAGCACGTGGATGGCCCTAACAGTAAGCAGTTATACTGTATCAAGAGATGACATTATTACTACAAAGACAGAAACTATAAATTGCTGCTTAACTGGACAATTTTTTCACGCTAATCGTTACAGAGCTGATGGTGGCTTGATGCACAATTACCAAACCTGTCTATTGATGCTGTTACAGTCCAGCTAGTAACAATAATGCAAAATATACAATGCTTATCTAAACAGGAACAACTAGAGAAAGCACTCGGAGAGCGCAGGTACCTCCGCCAAGGCAAAGCTATTCGCCAGCTGGCGTCACCATCTTTGCTTTGCCAGCAGTTCCCTTATGCCCCCTTTAACGCAACGGTAACAAAAATTTCAAAGTGATTCAGAATCCAGGATTCCTGCCGGATCACGCCCAAAATTGAATCACTGGTAGTTTACGCCATGCCCGACATTCCCTCAAAATTTCAGAAAGATCCGTCCATAACTTTTTGAGTTATCTTGCTCACACACAGACAGAGAGACAAACAAACAAACAAAGTCCGGCAAAAACATTACCTCCTTGGCAAAGGTAATTATTCACACAGAATTAGCTCAACCTGGATAATTTCTAAACAACAACCAAACAGATTGATACGAGTACATTCAAATGAAATCACAGTGAAATGAATGAAATCATACCCTGATGCAGGTTTCAAGATCTTTCACATATGTACGCTCCGTTTGCAGCAGCTCAGCCATTATGAATCTGATTATCACACAAACAATGCATACAACATTTCATCTAAATAATGTACACTATGACACCAAGCACACAGCAAGATCAGGAAGTAAATCAAACAATAAATAAAAAAATCAATGAATCGATGAAGCAATCAAAACACATCAATATAGTGTCTATGCCGAAAATGAATCAGATGTATATATCATAAACAAATCCTATATAAACAAAAAGCCCAGCTGTCGCTAGAATAGCTGACCATACTGGTTGTCAGTGACCTTGAAGGTCATGCAAGGTCGATGATTTTCATCTCATCTGAAAGGGCATATGCCCTATCACTTATTAGTGATCAATAGCAAGCCTGGTCCTATCGTGCACCGTTGAGCCACAATAGCACGTACTGACCTTCAAGGTCATCCAAGGTCATTGATTTTATTGTCATTTTAAAGCCAATATCAGACTTCCTATTAGTGATTAATAGCAACCTTGGTCCTATCTCTCACTGTTTACCACTGCATACCATAGTGCGTTATGACTCTTCAAGGTCATCCAAGGTCAATGACTTACATGTCATTTAAAAGCCAGTGTGTGACTTCCTATTGGTGATCAATAGCAACCTAGGCCCTATCTCACACTGTTTAGCCACAATACATCTGTGACAGACAGACGACGACAACCATGCCAATAGCTCAACCCTTACTTAAGTGCAGTCAGCTAAAAATGATAAATATTTAGCAAAAATGTTCATACTCTTTGCGTCGCGCAGATTTTCGCTTCTCCTCATTCAAGGCTTTGGCCGTTTGCTGGAGCTTCTCCTCAAGGTTCGGATCACTATGACGTTCATCTTTCTCACTCTGAGTACACATCACACACCAAACACTTATACACCGTGGGCCGGAAAAGAACGTGGCACTTTACTTTCGTCAATATCTTTGCCGATTACTGACTGATTTTCAAAGTTCTTTCACTGTCACACTCTGCAGACAATTTGCAAAAATAAAACATCTGCAGTAAAACTTAAGTCCACTCCGCAAGCTATCGCTTCTGGGCGGACTAATAAAATTTCTTTTGTGCCTATAATCATTCTAACTACAACCATGTTAAGTTCACCAGATTTGGTGACTATCAGAATGTCTTTTAGACAAGCTATCTGCATTTCGTGCATTTGCCGAAGTGCAGCCAAAACTGTCAAAAATAGTACTCCAAAGACTGACATTTTACTGAAACATGCACATATAAGGTATACTAAAAGAAACAAGAAAAGCCCAGCTAACGCAAATGGGAACGCGCAACAGCAGTGCATGTTTGAAAGCCCAGTCTTTTACAGTCGCCAGAGGGCGCCAGGCGACTGGCAGCTAATTATCTATAGTGTTTGACTTGTACTCACCAGAGGGTGCAACCTGTCTTGCTCAGCAAATGCTGTATCAGCTGAAAATTGCAAATTTTCCCAACCCCCTTCTCATTTAGTGCCCTAGATGGGGGTGACCCCTTTTGAACTTATGAAAAAGCTTTACGGATCCTGAAACAAGAGTCTTCCTGGCAGCCAATGGTGAAAATTTGGTGATCCTAGCTTGCAATGTTTTTGACTGATCCACCCGTGTGATGGACAGACGGACGAACGGACAGACGGACAAACAGAATTGCAATGGCTAAGATGCGCTACAGCAGTAGCTGTTGTTGTGCACAAAAAATGCTACAATTAAGAAAGCAGCAGCAGATCTATCAACATCCATTTTCACTACTTACTCCACTGCCATCAAGAGGAATTCCAAGAGTTGACATCAGCTTGTCTCTGTGTTTCTCGAGGCGTATGGAGAAGTCATTGTAGCGTCGATCGACTAGCGCCGCCCATGACTTGATGTTGTCAGTGTGACTGTGACCTTTCTCAATCAGATTGTCAGACAACTGCAGCAGCAGAGCCACCTTCTCACGATTCTCCTGCAAATCCAACGACATTCCATCAGAATGTAAGAGTAAAGACTAAATTCCACTATTTCTATTTTGCTCAAAACAGCAAAAAGCCAGGTCTTCAACAGTTTTTAAGCTCATAACTTATCAAGACACAAGTTTGGAATTTGGCCCTGACAAACTAACATTTATTTTTCTGAGCTCTTTATATTTACCTAAATACTTCAGAATATAAAATGTGAACATTAGTTAGCAAGGGCTACGAACTCTTCATCAAATAAATTCATCAAAATTCATGACATAATGAAAATAAGCAAACAAACAAACAACATATACTGCACAAATTCAAAAAAGACCTTTAATTACATTTTTATTGAATAAAAACCACAAAAATCAATGCATGAGCGACTAGGGGACATATCTCATATAGTCTCAATAAAAATGTTGAAGATTCGTCAGTTAATTAACAGTTAATATAAAGCTAACTGCAAATATTAACAACACCTTGTTCAAGTAATCATCAACATGTGCTGCCTCATCAACCACTAACGCTAATGTAAAACACAACTGTGATAAGACATTGTCGAAAGTTCTACCTTTGATGCAGATTTGAACTCATTGTGTTCACGCAGCAATGCCTGAGTATCTTCTACAGAGTTGCCGAGCGTCGTATGACTGGCCAAGTACTGGTCACCAACGTCACGAATCCAGTCCATAATCTACAACAAAATAAGACCCAACACATCAAATTCTAATTCTGAATTATCAGCATAGCATGGATCGTATGATAAGAAGTATTACTATATTGCAACAGACAAAACTAGCCAGAAATTGTTCTGTTGCCGTTTCATCACTACTGTCACGGTCCTGCGACACAGGCACAACTTTGGGCCTTATTTCTGTCACACTCTCGATGTAGTCCACCTACAATATTAGCAACATTAGTGGTGCGTTATTAACGCATTAGTTAAAAAAATTAACGCAATGCGTTAACACGTTGAAATAATTAACGCTTCAACAGCTCTGGTGATAATGACAATGAAGTGACAACAGACCTGCTTGGCACTGGTCTCGAGCACAACATACTGCTGACACTGGTCAATGCGACGTTTTTTCGTCGTCCAAAACTCCAGGACAATGTTTTCCTGCTTCAGCAGCTGATCCAGTGTCACTGCAGCAACACACACGATCTATGGCTTAGCAAATACCAGCTCCACAATGCATCTGACGTTCTAACCCCTTCACGGCTTTCATACTAATGGTCAGGTTGAAATGCCGTCCAGCCTGTAAAAAACTGCCCCCACATCAGGGTGTTCCCTCAAAGTTGGGCCTGCTGTACAAGCAAATTGCTGTCAACTACTGTGAAGAAAAGAGGGAAAGTATTTAAGACAGATTATTTGACCATGTGTTGAAAGTTCCTCATCTCCTTGCAACATCTGCTTCCCAATATGAGCATTGCCTGATAAGCTTTTTACCATGACGACAACAACCCAACATCAACACATATAGAAGTAGCCTTCTACTGAATACTACTTGACGACACATGTACCACAGATACACAATTACTTCAACACAAAATACGCTAAGAAGTAGTCACATAATAAGACTACAGCATTCAAATGCAGAAAACAAGAATCTGCAAAGCTCCGCCACTACAAAAATATGTGCTTGTAACAGTGCTTGTAATTACAGTATATACCTATTTGCAACTTGTAAGTACGAGTAGGATGCGTTCGGTAATGTTGAGCTATATACCACCCAAAAGTAGACCAAAAACTGCTGGAATGCAAGTATCGATGTGCTAGATGTCAATAATCACAGGCGTGCGGTAGCACAGCCCTGTGTTAATGGCGACTGGCTAAGTAAAGGGAGAATGGCAAAATTCGACCCCGCGCAGATCCGAAACCCCTTAACCTATCGACACAAAATTTGAAACAGGTGATTACGTCGGTGAGACGACCCCCTGTGCAAAATTTCGTGCAAATCCGTCCATTGGGGGCTTCTCGGCAAATGGGTGAAATATAACGAAAATTTTTCTATTATATATATACCTTTTTTTGTTGACCGACCTACAGGTCAGACCGGTCGGCGGATTTTCACGCACGATGGCTCACACGACGCGGTCTCACGCAAGGGTGTGCCTTTTTAGGGGTAGAAAATTCGAAGTTAATATCTAACCCCCGAAAAATCCCCCCAAAGTCGAAAATTTGGCCCAAAAACGGACTTGGAAATTTTCAGCCAAAAACGCTCCTGTATAAAAATTTCACCTATAAACGACCTTTAATCGTCATCGTAGGCCCATAAAAGTTGTACAGTGAATAGGCAATATGGCCTCGGGAATTCCAAATATGTGGTCATTTTGAATCCCCTACCCACAGGTCACGTGACACGGGGCATGCACAGTCAACGTTTTGGCCTTGAAAAACATGCCTCTGTATAAAATTTTCACCTACAAACGACCCTTAATCGTCGTCGTAGCCTCATAAAAGTTGTATAGTGAACAGGCAATATAAACTTGGAAATTCCAAATATGTGGTCATTTTGGCTCCCCTGCCTATAGGTCACGTGACACGGAGCATGCGCAGTGAACTTTTGGCCTTTAACATGGGCAAATGCAACTTTGAGGCTTTATATCTCTGTAACGGTGCAAGATAGATGCATGGTTCC
>Ga0056128_1005232_pt1 | contig 16309 bp, 7 predicted proteins | sample WorMetLIZISLAND2_FD_71113 | JGI IMG/M metagenome (GOLD analysis project Ga0056128, IMG submission 71113) | Marine gutless worms symbiont microbial communities from Max Planck institute for Marine Microbiology, Germany - Olavius geniculatus... ... | reverse complement strand
TTTCTGTCAATTGAATCTTTCTGTACAATTCTTCATTAGTGACCTTTTGTGTCCATCCTATCCTCAGAATCTTCCGGTAGCATTTTCTCTCAAAGGACAGGATTCGGCTTTCGCAGTGTTGGAGCACTGCTTATGGCAAAAATGGTCAGCTGCAGACAAAGCATTATTTGTTCACTTGAAGGACAAATATTACACCTGTACTGTGCATTATTCTCCGATTGATTATGACCAGCAATTTGGCATAAATTGCACAATCGATCAGGTTTGCTCAGAAAGGTGTTATTCCTTGAAATGACAATGCCTTACCGTGTGATGGGCCCATTAGACAGTCAAGAAAATTTAAGAGATTGGTTGGGAACTGCTACAGCATTTGTCATACAGTCTGGACTTAGCTCTAAGTAATTTTCGTCTGTTTGGACCACACAGTGAATCACTTGGAGACATTATGTTCAATAACGATGATTGAAGATGTTCTGCAGCATTTTGTTCGGAAATTTCTACAGGCGCCAACAAAAAACTTGATGCTACGGGTTCCAGCCGGCTTGTAGAACAATGGGAACATTGCAGTAAACTGCAAGGAGAACATGTTGAAAAGTAACATAACTGTCAGAATTGTGTGATTTACTGTCGTTGTATTAAGGATGTAAATCTGAAATTTATTGAATGTCCCTCGTGTCTTAGTCTGTTTGCTCAGTACCCTGCAAAAGATGTGTCACATGTGCCAGTTGTATTGTTTTCCCTCTTAATACACTGCTTCTTTCATTTTTTTGCCTGACGTAAACCATTGAAAGTTTTAACAGATTTTGGTGTCACGTTATTTGGGCTTTTTTTCTAAATGCCATTTTTCTGAGTTAAGTAGTTCTGCTTGATGTTTTTTGTAAAGTATTTTGTAATTTTTGTATCTATTTTTTTACAAACAGTCAATCATTTTTTTTCTGTTGGTACTGTTAGTCTTTAGCATTTGGTCTGCCTGTCATATTTACGTATACAAGAATGTGTAGCCTGAGATGGTGTCTGGTTTTGGTGTCAGTGCGTTACGTATGTTGTCGACTGTCTTCGGAATCATTCGCCGCCTTACCTCGTGACAGCTGCAAAGTGCCTGCTGATTGGTCGACACACTCAGCTCTATGAGCGTGCCATCGATGTTCTTAAACGTGCTGATGATGTAAGTCATTTTGTAATTCTTGGCTTGATAATAATGAAAATAGCGAGAATAATCAGCAATCGCTTGGCAAATTAAGCTAACTTATTCTGCTGTATGTTATGTTTTAATTCTTGGATTCTGATCATGATCTGGATTGGATTCCCAGTAAAATTTAATTACTTGATTCTTTTTGTGAACGTATGTTCATAATTTTCTTTTGTAACCGGTAATCTCGCAGATATAAAAAAAAACAGACGTACAAACTACAGGATGGGCCAATAAAAACGTGGCACTTTACTTTTGTCCATATCTGCAGCAATCATTGACTGATTTTCAAAATTCTTTCACTGGCACACTCTGCAGACAATTTGCAATAATGTGATTATTATATATCCCACCACATGGTAAATGTGTAAACCTTGTGAAATGTAAATGATATATGCATATGTAACAATAGTAACAAACATTTTGGTAAAATTGAAAGAAAAACACTTCAGACCAACATTGCGGTGAATGATCTGTATGACACTAGACTGTGTGGGTCTAACACAGTCTAGTGTCATACAGATCATTTACCGCAATGTTGGTCTGAAGTGTTTTTTCTTTCATATCAATGCTTATTATCATCATTAGTTTTTTCTTACATTTATATTTTACAAGGTAGTGTAGAAATGCAATTACAGTGTGGTGGGGTGTATACTAAAAGTGTCTGCAGAGTGTGCCAGTGAAAGAATTTTGAAAATTGGTCAGTAATTGGTGATGATATGGAAAAAGAAAAGTGCCACGTTTTTTATTGGCCCACGGTGTGCATACCCTAAAAATGTTACTGATTTTTTGTGGCAGATGTATTTGAATATGCCAAGCTGTAAATTTGTTAAAGTTCATAATGATGGGCAATATGATGAGTAATCGTTAATTCCCACAGCTCTAATATATTATTAATAGCTAATACAGAAAGAGATACCATTAGTCATTACTGAGCTGATGAGTAATTCACAGAGATAAAAAGGTGCCATACCCCAACTGGGGTGTAGGCAGGGTGCTCATCTCCGTTTCTATGGCTGTTGAGCCCGTAGGTGGATAGACCACTGAGTTTGTGACGCATGGCCTGTGTGACGCCAGACCTACGGTTACCTTCTTGTCACCACCCTTTGACCTGTACCAAATTATGCAGCTTGGTGAACAGAGGTACATGCGTGTGAACAACTTGCAGTGCACTTGGTGGGAGTTGAACCTGCAACCTGCACAGAGGATAGATGCTTAATTGAAAATATAATTGTTAGAATATGAGAGCCAGCTTTGATTCAGCAGGATGTGATTTGATTTCATCTTGTGGCTGTTTGTAGGTTAGATATGACGACGAGCTGTTTACTCTGCTACTCAAGCGCCATCTGCTGCCAAACGCCCTCACCACCCGCCTTTACTCACACCTGGTGGATTACGTGCTGTCTAGTCAGACAGGTGCAGCTGGTACTGTACCAGACTATCTGCAGGTTGAGACGGTTGTGAACCAGCTGCTGGAGGCGGGGCATCGGGCAGAGGCTGGTACCTTGCTAATGCAGCACCGAGCCACACATACAGGACTTTGTACTTTTGACACGGCTTTCTCCATCATTTCACGACTGTTCAGATAACACCAAACACCAGTGACTTCTAGAGCGATGATGATGTAATTAATCTACCGCAACTGGTGTTAGCAGCAATTGCTTGTTCACACTCTTCAGTTCACGTCGATGCTAGTTTACCAGTTTTTTACATTTTTTCATTTTGCTGTATTGGTTAAATTAAATCTAATTTGTACTCATTAGCTGTTTTACCTTCCACAAATGGTTTCTAGATAGTGTTGTGATAACAGTAGTCATCCTGTAGGCTGTATACCGGGAGAAATTAGTGACGTTTGGCTCCGCATTTTTTGCTCTTGGGCTTGATACCCAGACCTGGCTTTGTAGTTTTATTGCATTTCCAGAACTGACATTTTGGGGATTGTTTCAGCTTACAGTTATCGCTGCAGCTCATGATGCTACCCATACTATTACTCCTTTTCTTGTATGAGGACTTTGTTCATAGAATTCCATGGTTGGTTTTGAGTTCCATAACTTATCAGATATTTCATTTGTGTACAGATTGTTAAGTGCGAAAGCAGCTACTGCTTTCAGCACGTCTTAGCCATCGCGATTCTGTCTGTCTGTCCGTCTGTCCATCACACGGGTGGATCAGTCATAAACGGTGGAAGATAGGATCACCAAATCTGCACCGTCGGCTGCCTGGAAGACTCTGGTTTCAGGAACCATAAAGCTTTTCCATAAATTTGAAGGGGGTCACCCTGAATGAGGGTGCTAAATGAGAGGGAAGTAAGAAAAAATTGTTATTTTTAGCCAATAAGTCACTGTATCTCAATAACGGTGCAAGATAGGGCCTAAATTACTATTGATCACTGATAGGAAGTCGTACACTGGCTCTCGATTGCCACCGAATTCAATGACCTCGGATGATTTTGAACGCCAATATAGAGGTTTTTATGGATTTTTTGGCGATTTTGGGCTGCGAGACACATTTCAAGAGTGAATTGCGCCGAAATCAATTGAGATAGACATGGAAAAGCTGCGTATGAAATTTTTAGAATTAAACGTAAATTTCAACAATCCAAGTCTCAATTTTCTAGGTTCAAGGAAACCTGCGCACGAGGACATCAAAAAGCGGTACCCCCGTAAAAGTCGTTATTTTACCATTGTTGGCCAGTCTTTCGTGAAAACGGTTGCAGATCACCGTGGGCATGCTGTCTATCATAACAAGCATTATATAGTGACGAGCATTTTAGTCGTATTAACATCGATGACTTTGAAAGACCCTTAGCATTCAAAATAAGGCGTTTTTATTGATCTTTGCGATCTTTGGCTGCAGCACACATTCCAAAAATGAACTGTGATGAAATGTCTGGAGACAGACTGACAGTTTGCGAACAGGAACTGCTATAGGCTTTTGCACGTCTCGTGAGCATTAGCTCAAATTTATTGTTTTACACAACCGTACTTTCATTTCAGTTTCTCTGATGTCATTTTTGTTTGAAATACTTTTAGCTTTTTTTGAGTTTATGTGTTGGCCTGCCATGCAGTATTTCTGTGGAGATTGTTTCTCGTGTCGTATTGAATCACCACATAATTAAGCATAGGCCTACAACATTAGGCTATAGCTTTTGGTTCATATTTCTAGCACTGTTTTAACATTAAACATCTTAATGCATTTGAGCTGGAATAATTATGTTAATTTTCGGCCAGCATAAAACAACTGAAATTTGAGCTAATGCTCACGGGACGCACGAAAGCCTATAGCAGTTCCTGTTCGCAAACTGTCAGTCTATCTCCAGCCATTTTGTCGCAACTTTTGTGGGGGTACAGGTTTCTTTGAACCTAGAAAATCGAGACTTGGATCGTCGAAGTCTACGTTCAATGCTGAAAATTTCTTGCGAAGCTTGTCCATGTCTATCTTAATTGGTTTCGGCGCAATTCGCTCTTGCAATGTGTCTCGCAGCCCGAAATCGCCAAAAAATCCATAAAACCCCCTATTTTGGCGTTCAAGGTCATTCAAGGTCATTGAATTCGGCGCCAATCAAAAGCAAATGTGTTCTATTAGTGATTAATAGTAACCTAGGCCCTATCTCGCACCGTTACTGAGATACAGTGACTTATTGGCCAAAAATCGCAAATTTTACCAACCCCCCTCTCATTTAGCGCCCTCGTTCGGGGTGACCCCCTTCGAATTTATGAAAAAGCTTTACGGTTCCTGAAACTAGAGTCTTCCATGCAGCCGACAGTGAAGATTTGGTGATCCTAGCTTGGACCTTTTTTGCCTGATCCTCCCGTGTGACAGACGGACGGACAGAATTGCGATGGCTAAGACGCGCTGAAAGCAGTAGCTGCTTTCGCGAAATTATATTGATATATTGTATATTGATGACATTGTATAGGACGGGCGTATACGCCCATCCTATACAGGCCTACGTAAAACTGTTAACTCCAACAAACTTCCCGGACAGTCTCCGCTCTCCGTCTGATTCCTTCTTGTGCTTTATCGTCTGCTTTAAGCTAGATATTTAGGCCCTGTACGTTAAGGTAATCAACAGTTTGTGACAAGTTCGAAAATGCTAGTTAAATATGTCGTGCAGAGTTGTATAGGCCCTAGGCCTGTTGCAGTGTTAGTGATAAAATGAAAAAAAACTTATAGGCTTATTTATGACACATAGTCCAATTACAGGCAATAAAGCATTGAAACGAACAGAGTTTTTTTTTCGTCGTGTCACGCTGTCCCCGACGAAAATACTCTAAATTCTCCAACGGGGGTGCATCCCTTCCCCGACAGGAGGGCACGTGCCCCCTAGGCTTCTCTGTAGCGCCGCCCCCGCAGGCAACAACGTCGATCCAACGTCGTGTGCCCGTTGGGTTAGTTCTGCTTTTCGCCGTGTTAAACGTGGACATCGCGTGCACTAAGTGAAAGTCGTCAGACAGCAGCCATTATCAGTGAGCAGCGTCATCTTTGTAGCAGGCGTTAACGCCTCAGTAGCAGCGAACTGAAAGTAAGGCGATGCCACCCACGGCGGCGATAGCATTTAAGTTCTATAGGATACAGCGAAGGGCCACACTGCTCAGTAGTACACATTTTGAATAAAGTTTTAAACTCCAAAGTTAGTAAACATCTAATTTTATTACTGTCGTTTTCAAATTCAGCAGCTAAGGCTATTTTCTGCATTTTTGTTCACTTTGGGGGTAGTTTTGTAAAATATATAGGCCTTAGGCCCTAGTGCTCTATTTCACACGGTAGCACAGCATCACTAATTAGGTGAGGTGGGCAATCCGTATAATAGCAACTACACATTAGGCCTACTTTTTAAATGTTGTTCACCAAAAATAATAATGATAATTGTGTTGTGTTATATATTTTTTGACCCCTGTATTATTATCCGATTGAATTTTAACTATTTTTTTATTATCACAAAAAAAAACCTGAGCTAATGCTCATGAGACGCGCAAGAGCATATAGCAGTTCCTGTTTGCAGGTAATATTGGTCTATCTCCATCCATTTCGTCCCAATTCACTCTTTTCTAAAAAAAGATCAGTAAAAACCCTTATTTTTAGGGTTCAAGGTCATCAATGTTGACAATCCTAAGAAGCTCGTCGCCGGTGCTTGTTATGTTAAGCAGCATGTCTGTGCTATATCTGCAAACCATTTTCACGCTAGACAATTCGAACAGCGGATAAATAAGCACTTTTTAGAGGGGTACCCCTCTTTGACACCCGTGTGAGCAGGCTTCCTTGAACATAGAGCTGGTCTGGACTTGGATTGCTAAAATCTATATTTCATGCTGAAAATTTCATACGCAGGTTGTCTTGGTCTACCACTAGCCATTTGGGCACAATTCACTCTTGAAATGCATGTCGCAGCCCGAAATAAAAAAAAAATCACTAAAACCCCAGCCATATTTTGGGGGTTCAAGGTCATCGATGTTGACATTCCTAAGAAGCTCGTTGCCATCATCCGAGTCTGCAAATTTGGCCGACTGCACGTAACCCGTAAGGATTGAGGACGTCAGTAAGCTAGCTACCGTGACGGCATGTGTCCGCAGCACATGCCGTCATGGCTACACGCCAATTGGAGTGTTCAGATCGCTGATCTGAACGTATCAATTTTTGCACACTTTTTAGATCGCCGATGCGAAGGTATCACTTTTTGTCCAAGATTCCCATATCGGCGATCTGAACGTATCACCGTGCATATCGAAAACGATATATCGATATTTTCGATATATCGAATCATCACTACATTGGCCACCCTACTAATTTGGTAAGTTTTTGATATTAGTTGCAACACACGAAAAAGTAAACAAAGATGTCTGCTTGTGTCAGAATTTGTTGTTGTCAGCGATTTCAAACACCTTGTGTTAGAACGGGTATAATGTTTTTTTGTACTGTTCGATTAAATTTTAAGTTTTTCGGGACGGTTAAAACACGGAAACGGCCTGTTTGCATGGATGGGTAGTTTGCGATCAGCTTTTGCAGTGATTGCGAACGCTAAACAGAACACAGACACTGTGATGTTTTGTGGAAGTAAGTAAAGAATTGTTACATTTTTCCTGATGCAAATACGTTCAAAAAATTTATGTAAACAAACCAGTGTCCAGCACAATTTGTTAAGTGGCCAATGATAGCATAGTTATTTTGGGTTGGTCAGTGCTAGGGGTAGATCGGCGATCTCGCACTAGTGAGCAGAAAATTACTAGTGGTAGATCGCCACTCTATCTAATTACATTTATCACACTATTAATGTAAGAATGCAGCCATATTTCTTTACTGCATTACCAGGACTGTGGTTGGGACTGAAATATCAGTCACTTTGTTATCAATTACCAAATTTGTTCAAAAACAATATATTTTTAAGTCTGTGTTACAAAGAAACAGATATGGCTTGAGATGGACTCTGATATAATACTGAATAAGCCTGATTTAAATATGTGACAGTTTCGTGGCATGGTCTTATGACTACCAGGAACATAAGTTCTACCATGTACCTAATAATGGGCCTACCCGATCTACCTCTAGCAATTTTCTAGTGCTAACAGCAAGATCGCCGATCTACCGCTAGAATTATTGTTTTGGGTTTATCATAATTCCCCTATTGCAATTAATTGTCTGCCTTATTACATTTAATATTTAGTTCATTTTTGCCAGTTAGACAACCATTCAGGCGTTCATTATGATGATGATAATTACATGGTACAGTGATAACGTTGATTTACATGGACAATGGACATTGTTATATTGTTTCAGCATCAGCACTCGTCATTCTAAAACGTTCCCATATTCATGTTCCACCGGTAAAACCGCTCTGGCTACCTCCTAAATTTCCAGGTGAAGATTTAAGTTTGTTGTTGTTGTTATTAGTCTTTTATTGTCATTGCATGAGATGTGTAATGTTGTAATATTTTTCAAATATTTTAATGTTGATACAAAGATAAAAACAAGTTACTTGTATCAGTTATTTTGTTGAATATGTTGTTTATACTGGTATTGGAATGACTTGAATGGATTAAACCTGATAAACAAAGCCTAAGCTGCAAATGCTGAGCCGGAACATGTTCAAGCCGATCTGGGCCACAGTTTTTACACGCGAAAGCAGCTAGACTGCTTTACCGTGTCTTAGCCATCGCAATTCTGTCCGTCCATCTGTCTGTCACACGGGTTGATCAGTCAAAAATGGTGCAAGCTAGGATCACCAAATCTTCACCTTCAGCTTCCTGGAAGACTCTAGTTTCAGGAACCGTAAAGCTCTTTCATAAATTCGGAAGGGGTTACTCTGAACGATGGCACTAAATGAGAAGGGGGTAGAAAAAAATTGCGTTTTTTAAGCCAGTATGATGCTGTATCTCGCGATGCAAGATACAGCATAAGTTACTATTAATCACTAATAAGAAGTCATACACTGGCTCTCGATTGCCACCAAATTAAATGACCTCGGATGATTTTGAAGGCCAAAATAGGGGGTTTTATGGATTTTTTGGCGATTTTAAGCTGCGAGACACATTTCAAGTGCGAATTGTGCCGAAATCAATTGAGATAGACATGGAGAAGCTGCATATGAATTTTTCAGCATTGAACGTAGATTTTGATGGTCCAAGTCTCGTTTTTCTAGCTTTGAGGAAACCTGCGCATGAGGACATCAAATATCTCATAAAAGTCATTATTTTATCTTCATTGGCCAGTTTTTCGTGAAAACGGTTGCAGATAGGCATAGGCATGCTGCTTATCACAACACCTAGTGACAAGCTTTTTAACGTCATCAAGATTGGAAGACACTGAACTTCCAAAATAAGGGTTTTTTAATTCATTTTCGTGATCTTCAGCTGCAGCACACAATCCAAGAATGAACTGTGACGAAATGGCTGGACATAGACTGTCAGTTTGCGAACAGGAACTGCTATAGGCTTTTGCACGTCTCGTGAGCAATAGCTCAAATTTCTTGATTAGTCCACTCGGAAACGATAAGTTTTCACAGTGGACTTATCTTTTACTGCAGATGTTTATTTATTTTTTTTTCAACGTGCGATCTCCAAGCTCTTTTGTCATCATCACTTTCTGAACTGCTGCTTATTGTACTGTAGGCAGAATCCTCTGAAGAGCATGGCCAAAGTAACCCCAAAATGTGGCCGAATTTACCTCAACTTTAAAATGTAATATTTTTATGTAGAAGGCTGTTACCAAAAATATTAGTTGTAGTTCAGTTTGGATCTACATACATGTGAAATACTGTTCAACAATTTTCATACGTATCATGCTGTATTATCTGTGTGAGTTTGAGCTACAACAAAGCTTGTTGTCAGCGACTATTAGGGATGTATTTGTTGTAGAATATAAGCTTTTTAATATCTGAACATTCAGCTACTGTTTTACACACCTGTCATTCAAAAAACTTTTTCAAAAAATGCCGAATTCACCCCTTAAGGCTGAAATCACCCTGCCTTACGGTGGTCCAAGTCTCGACCCCCTACATTCAAGGAGGCCTGCACATGATGGCATCAAAGAGGGTTATCTCCCTAAAAAGTCATTACTTCACTGGTGTTGGCTTCTGTGGCGCGAAAACGGATTCAGATAGACATATACCATACCTGCCTACCATAACAAGTACTGTAAATGTGCTTTTAAAGGGTATCAGCATTGAATGACCTTGAACATCCAAAATTGTGGGTTTTGGTAATTTCTATGTAATTTTCGGCTGTGGCACATTCAGCAGTGAATTGCGACAAAATGGATGGAGATAAAGAAGGACAAGCTCCAAGTGAAATTTTCAGCATTAAACTCGTTTTCACTAGTTTAAATTTTGGCCCCCTACATTTTAAAAGAATTCCTCCATCATCATCATCAGGTCGAGTCTCCTCGGGTATTACCTTTCATTAGCTTATACAGATGGGGGTTGCCACTCCTCTCCATCTGGGGTAGTGAGCTGTTGGGGCTTTGCTGTCCTCCTATGCCATTGGGGTTCAGACTGAGCCCTCTTCCGCCAAGCTGCACCACTCCTTCCAGCTTCCTGTTGACCCATAGGTGAGAGTTTGATTTTGGAGTGTCTATTCTCCTAGGTGGATTTGCCTGATCAGACTTAGCGAGCTCCACCTGCTCCGGTTTGGAATCAGAGTTTTCCTTCTCCTAGGCATTGTTTGTCCGCGACACCTTCTTATATCTGGTGCTACCCTCTTGTGCCACTTCTCGAGGGCGTTCCCTATCCGCAACCCGGGGACGCGGGTGGTTGCCGTAGTGCCCCAGCAGGCCAGCTAACTGCCACTCAGCTGGCCACCATATGGAGATGTCAAACTTAGGTAACCATTCAAAATGTGTAGATAGGCCACTGGAACGATAACAGCTTTGTTCTAGCAAATGCCAATAAAATGCATCATCATGTCGAATGTCGATTGCTAGGATCACTGAGCTTAGATTTGTTCGCAGTGGGCCTTCGCACAATTATACGTGCACTGCTGACATGCGTTTCCTTTGTTTCCTTTGCATTAGCTAAGGTTTCTTGTTAAGATATGTCGTCGCCCCTCATGATAATTTTTTTAAAAAATTTCAGAGTTGATTAAACTGACAAACTTAGGCCTAAACTTGAGAAATATAGCAAAGTTGCAAGCCTGCTAGCAGGTAATTTGGTATCCGCACCATTTATGTCCCGTTCAGAAATGGGATTGATGAAATTGTGGACTACTGGCATAGGGGTCATGTTTCAAAGTTTGAGCCGTATTTGCAGCTCGAGCTGGCTAGCGAGCTAGAAAATTTATGAGCCGAGCCGTGAAAGCTTGGCTGAGTGACTGCCAGGTCTAGAATGGATGGAAATACTGAATTGTTACATTTATATATAACTTGAGTTGTGGACATGTGGTTTGCACTTATTCTATTGTAGAGCTGAAATATCCTGAGCAGCGGAAACTCCCGGTTGTGCCAAAAGTTCCCCAGTTTCCTCCAGGTGTAGCAGCTAAACCAGCAGTAAAACAGCTGATTGATATTCGAGGACCAGAACTGACTGATAATTACCTGACTCACAAGCAGTATGGCATTCGGGTATGTGCCTTATGTGCATCTTCTATTAAGTGTGCATTATTAATAAATTGATCATTTTCAGCAGTTTTTTATACACTTACAAATAACATGTACACTATGTTGAGGTTGTTGGTGTTCTGATCAAATGGCTGTTGTTAGGGTTTGTGGTATCGGCGGTTAATGTGCGCAAAGTATACAGAGTGCGGCAAAAGAAGTAGCCCCTAAAGTTTTTTGCTATTTTCCCAGCAACCGTTTGGAATTTTAATTTGAAATTTTACACTGTTATTTTCTAAAAACTTTTACATCTAACTGGCAAGTAAAATTTGATTCTGTTGAAAAACGATGAAGTTATAGACTAGCGATTTTTCAGCATTAAAAAATGTTCAAGCTACAACACCAGTTCAGTAACATCGTTGAAACAACACAGTTAACTAATGATCAGATGCCAGAATTTTATTGTCACTGTGAATGTTCGAAGTGTTCACCGCCAGCTCCAAGCTCCAACACAAGTCTTCAGTCACTTACTTTGATAAGTTTTTCACAGCCTTGCCGATCGGTCCTTGTGGCAGGTTGCCCCAGATGACCTGAAGCGCTTCCTTGACTTCGACAATTGTTTTTGGCTTTGTTTTAAGCTTGGAGTAAGCCTCCAACACTGCAGCCCACATGTGATAGTCCATTGGGTTTATATTCGGCAAATTTGGAGGCCACTGGTCATTTGTTATGAAATCTGGACAGTCGGCCCACAGTTCGTTCTGTGCGCTGCGCGCTGTGTGTGCTGGCGCGCCGTACTGCTGGAAGATGAATCCGGTGGGCAGCTGGGCAAGAACAATAATTTTGTGATAAATGAAATAAATTACTGTTTATCAAATTATCACTGTGACGTCATCAGCAGTAATGTGGTAAGAAGTTTTTGAATATTAAATAGCATTTTTAGCTTGAACATTTTTAATGCTGAAAAATCAGTAGGCGGTCATGTTAAAAAGTCTATAGCTTCATCATTTTTCAGCAGAGTCACATTTTACTTGGCAGTTAGATTTAAAATGTTTAATTAAACAAAGCTGTAAAATTTCACGTAAATCCCAAATGGTTGCTGAGAAAACAGTGAAAAACTTTAGGGGGCTGCTTTTTTGCCACACCCTATACATTAGACTGATCACAATCTAAAGTATTTCTTATTGGCCTTAGTAGCATTGCAAAAATTACTTGGTACTGGCCTAATCTGGAGAAACTAATAAATGTGGATATTGTGGGCCTCTTAACAAACCACACAGAAATGTTCATATGTGCCAGGGTTCATTGTATAAACTTCAACAGCAGTACCAGTAATACATAAATACATTGCTATTTAATATTTTGATGTTTATTGTGATTACAGGCGCTTCATGGTGGACAGTTACATCATGGCCATTTTGAGATGATGCGTATTGGTATTAATAAAAATATAGATGAGTCACGAATGTTTGCCATGTGGCGAATTCCAGCGCCATGGAAGCCAGTCTCACGCAAGGGTCCAGGTCACAAGATGGGTGGTGGAAAAGGCTCCATAGATCACTATGTTACTCCGGTAAAAGCGGGCCGAATTATTATCGAGCTCAGTGGACAGTGTGAATTCGGGGAAATCTTCCTAATACTGGTAGCTAGTGGATTCTGCATTTATATTTTTATTCATTTTTTATTTGTTTTTAATGTTTACCTAATGTATGACAATATATTAAACAAGTAAACGATAAAATAAAAGACTGAATTAACAGTGTGTTTGTTTTTACACAGAAAACTTTCTCATCAGAATTCTGATGCAATTCTGTATTGCTTAACTGTAATCTGTATATGAACGGACCAGGCGTTATAGTGCCGTATACGAATTAGTGCCATTGTTTTGGTGCACACGGTTTTAGCACCAGTAATAGTTATCACCAGTGTTTGGTGCTGGACATTTCTGCGCCGTGTCGTGATTTTCATTGGTTTCTTCATTCGCTGACTAGATTCTCTATCTGTCATTGTTACATTTACCTTACAACAACTCAGTAGTTATTATTGCATAATTTTGATGCATAGAGTGAAGTCTGAGTGGTGTTAAATTTAGCAGGCCAATCCCAGGATAACAGATAGTGAGTGAGTAATTTCTTAACGGCACATCAGCAGAAAATAGGCTATTCAGTGCCATGCAACAGATAAAAAACACAATTGAAATCAAAATTGCAATGCTGTATAGTTCAATAGTTGACTGTGGTAGTATCTACAGTTAGTCATTAAAAGAAAAAAAGATGAACAGAAACACTGTTGGTGGCATTTAAGTTGTGCTGTTAATACATTACAATAAGCTTTTTTCCAATTACCAATGATTTAACAGTTAGTTTATAATTGAAGTTAACGATGAATGTGTTCTGATGTCAGAAGTGTCCTGTCCCATTGCACATTCGCAGATAAGCTTAGGCCTTTGGGCTAGTGTTCGAAAATTACCGGTACCACTAAATTTCTGGTAAATTACCCATATTTTAACTTTAACAGAAGTGCATCTCGCTGAAAAAGTCTCAGAATAGCTGTTAACATACGCAAGTAGACGACTTTGGCGCTTTAGTTTCAAAATCAAATTGATTGGACTATTATGGCATTTAATGTGTGGAAAATTAAATGTCTAATGTCTAATTTAAGTCTTTGATGTGCAGTGGGGAGAATATTTAAACCTTGCTTTGCGTACTAAGCATTAATCTGACATTTTTTCGTCAGAATCTTGCTGCAAGGTTGTTCTGTGTGCGTTGCAGTTGCGTGTGGCTCAGAAGTTGCCCGTCAAAGCCGATGTCGTGAGCGAAGAAATGATGATCAAAGAAAGAGAAGAGGAAGTGAAACTCAAAGCAGACAATTTGAACCCTTTTACATTTGAGTACTGTATTAAGCATCACTCGATGGGCTGCCGCACAATGCTTAGTCCGTATGACTATTACTGGCTTGGCAAATACCGGTAGAATGCAATTAATTTGCTAGTGCCTAGTTTTGTGTGATGGAAGATTTAATCAGTTTGCTTTTGTTTTCTTAAGTGACGAGTTCTGTGGCTGATTTAAGACGAGGATTGGATTTTCCTTGCACAATCATAATGTATGGTACGTGATTATAACACAATCAGCATTACACTGAGAACCACACCTGTATGCTATAATACTTTCTATTTATTACGAAAAACACCCTGCTCACAATGTACACAGTGGGCCAGAAAGATGTTACGTTATTTTCGAATAACTTTCACATTCAAATTTTGCTATATAGTGCAACAACAGAATGATACGAGATAATGCAGTGGATTTTATTCGAGCTTTCTATGATCTCAAATTTGCCAAAGATGTTGTGGAAATAAAAGGTTTCAACTTTCAATGGCCCACAGTGTATATAAACTCATAAAAAGACATATGCTGTGCTCTTATCAACGTAGTAACTAGCTGAACAGCAAATAACAGCATTTTCCGTAGCACATTCAGGCTGATGATGATCGGCTTTCTGAAGGTGTTCAGTGGAGTGGTGAGCGCTACAGTACGACCTCCCATACTGGGCTGCTTCGGCCCCACCCCTTCCCGCAAAAAATGGAAAAATATATTTGAAAGATACAGCCAAAAACGAACGAAATATTTTACATTATACAACCGGTTTCTTTCATCTCAATGGGCAGGTATATTTCTGAAGTTCATATGGTTAATTGGGTCACGGGACTTGTCTATCACCTAGGTGCAGTCTATGCTGTAGCAGCAGCTAAATGGGAACAGTACTAACCAGTGTGCGTGCAAAGACTAAATAGATTTCACATTTGGAGGTGGGGATGGCTTCGCCTCTGACTGGTTAGCCCCCTGACCAGAGGCGTCCACTCGATCGAGAGGTGAAAGCAGAATGCTTCCTGCAAAAAGTTGGAGCTAAACTGTGGGGATTTACATGGCCAAATTAACTCCAAAATGTCCATCAAATGACCATTTATTTTTCCACCTCACCGAATGTCTGTTTCTGCACTACCTGGCGAAAACAGAACAAGCAAAATATTACATTTTTATTCAATACAGTGTGATTATTTGTTTCAAATAATGTATATTTAGCACCTTTTGTCCACTTTTCTAACACTTTGGCTGACAGCTTATGCAGTTGTTTAGTTGTACAACTGTTGAGAGCTAATATTTGAAATAGCGGCAATTTGTGAAAATGCAGGCACGCAGATGCATTTTCCATTCGTTGACAGCAGTGTTGATAATGTTCCTCTCCAGACTTGAGTTTACTTACATTCCTAAACAGTGAGTGAGTGAGTGAGTGAGTGAGTAGGGTTTAACGTGCCACCTGACACAGTATAGGTCATTTACAGGATGGCCTGTGCAGGCAAAATTGCACATACCCATACACATAATAACAAAACAAAAAGTTGAACCTTCCTAAACAGCGTCCAATAAAACTCACTGATGCAAGACACTGCAAACATTGCCGAATGGACTGAGATCAGGGTTGTTGGGGGCAACATTTCTGCAGAGATGAAATTTATCGATGTTCTTTTCTTCCTTTCAACACGTGTTTTGTTTGTTCTGTTTTTCCCCAGGTAGTGCAAAAACAAATGTTTGGGGAGCTGAAAACTTAAAGGTCTGTGGTCACCAAAATTAACATATACATTTTATCCATTTTCCTGAAAGTGCAGGATTTTCTGATAACTTTGACAGTAATATCAGCGCCCAGTGTTTTGTCAACACAGAAAAATTTAGCTTTGAACTTTTGAAGTCGACGATCTACGAAAACGATGTAGAAAACGCGCCGCCATGATGACCTGCAGTGACGTCATGAGTTTAGCCTATAGACGTCATGGATATTAATGGCCTAGCCTAGAATGATGACGTCGTCGGCTAGGCCATTAATATTCATGACCTATATGGGCTAGGGTCATGACGTCACCGCGGGCACTGATAGACTAGAATATTTCACATAACGTAACGTAGTGCTGCATTTCGTTTGAAATCACGCATTAATTTCATATATTTATGAAGCTCAAATTGACATATTATATATGCGAGGTTAAATGTCTAATTTAAATCTACAGAAATTGCGCGAGTGAGTTTGACCGTGGCCATGGACCTT
>Ga0056128_1005230_pt1 | contig 16311 bp, 11 predicted proteins | sample WorMetLIZISLAND2_FD_71113 | JGI IMG/M metagenome (GOLD analysis project Ga0056128, IMG submission 71113) | Marine gutless worms symbiont microbial communities from Max Planck institute for Marine Microbiology, Germany - Olavius geniculatus... ... | reverse complement strand
GGTCTGGGGAGTGGTGAGGGGGATGTGCACCTCCCCAGAATTTTTTGAAAATTTTTTCTTGGAAAATGGTGCATTCTGGCACAGTCTGAAGGACTTCACGAAAATGTGCAGCTTATGTTACGAACGCTGGGTTGGTACAGCTTTCTAGATTTAAGAGTAGTAGAAAAGACACTGAAAGCCGTAAGAATGTAATAATTCACTACAATCACTGCCATATATTGATCGCATCTGAATGTATGCCTATATCATATTCATAGGCACATAGTAACTCGTAGTCGATGTCAATTAAAAGCAATGATATGCAATGCAGTGAATGCAGCATGGGCGCCAGCTGGATTTTTACGCGCAATAGCACGTAATACTTCGCGCATCTTAGCCATCGTCGAGGTGTCCGACCGTTCATCTGTCACACCGTTAAGCCCTGTCAAAACAATGCAAGATAGGACTACGAAATCTTTACTGCAAGCTGCCACAAGGACTCTACATTAGTTCTTTTGTGACAAAATTTCGTGCCTCTGGGTAAAGAGGTTCCCCTTGAACGAGGGAGTCAAAGTGGTGCACCCCCCTTAAAAAGACGTTATTTTGCCCCTATTGGCTTGTCTTCTGTTGTGTAGACGGTTGCAGATATGTACCTACATGCTGCTTATCATAAAAGCTCTGTAACGGGCTTTCTAGAATTGTCAACACCGATGAACCAAAAAATAGGGGTTGTTAGTGATTTTTTTTGCAATTTCTGGCTGCAGTGCACATTTCAAGACTGAATTGCGACGAAATAGCTGCAGATAGACCAAGTCAATCTTTATATAAAGTTTTGAGCATTAAACGTAGATTATAGCAGTCCAAGTCCCAACCCGCTACGTTCAAGGAAGCCTGCACAGTGGTTATTTTATCGCTATTGGCTCGTCTACAGGGTGTGGCTAAAAAGTAGCCCCCTAAAGTTTTTCGCTGTTTTCCCAGCAAACGTTTGTAATTTTAATTTGAAACTTTACAGCTTCATTTACTAAAACCTTCCCAACTGCCAAGTAAAATTTGATTCTGTTGAAAAACAATGAAGTTATAAACTTTTTAACATGATTACCTACTGATCAGCATTAAAAATGTTCAAGCTAAAATGCTATTTAATTTTCAAAAACTTGTTACCACATTACTGTCGATGAGTGAGTAGTTTCTTAACGGCACATCAACACAAAATAGGCCATTCAGTGCCATAATTTACTGTCGATGACGTCGCACTACGTTCTGGTAAACAGTAATTTATTTTGTTCATATATTATTACCCAATAACTCATGAAAAAACAAACTGACACACTAAATAGTAATTACGAGAACTTAATAACTTAAGCAAAGATACTGCAACATTTCAGGCTAAATGCAAACAGTTTTTTTTTTCTGTAAAATTTTGAAAACATACCAAAAAACGGCGCTGATATTTTTGAAGGTCCAATAAAATACTTTAGAGATGCAGTTTTTTTCTAGGAATGGACAGCAACGTGAAGCACGCAAATTTCTTTTTTAGGCCTAAACAAGTTATTGCACATGTTTTGTAACAGGGGAGCACACACCCTACCACAAGTGTACATGAAACTGAACACAAAATTAACAAAATGCTACAAGTTTAATAATTGCAATCTTGTGATCCCCACGGAGCTATATACTTCCATGGTGATCCCCTCATTTGCCACATTTCCCCTCGTCTTCCATCATCATTATCGCATACCGTAAGCCCCCGGCCTCTATTAGAACATTTGACTTAGACCCCCGGCTTGTACTGCAGACCCGACTTTTATTTGAGACCCTGCTTCTACTACAACTTTGTCTACCTGTCGTACCAGGGTAAACCACTTTTTCTATGGATAGTATGATTACAATACAACTTACAGCGAGTGTATAAGACTACTGCACATACAATTAATCACTACTACTACCACAACTGCTAGTACACTTACAACAAAAACGACTTGAATGTCCAGCTGATATTGGAGACCCGGCTTTTATTTGAGACCCGGCTACTATACGAGACCTGACTTGTATTAGCAGTTTTACGGTATTCGTCCTACGTCCCGTTTCCCGTCACCCTTTTCCCCTTCCCATCACCCCTCCCTCTCTCCCATGCCTGTCATTACCTTCCCTTCGGTACGTAACCAGCCGCCTAGGACAACTCAGCCTCCCATCCATCCAGGGTAGGTAAATCGAGTACCGGCCTATCTGGCTGGGGTTAAGGAGGGTACGTTCACCTCTGTCGGGTGGCAGGTAACACTGTGATACCATATGACAAGTGACGCTCCGTAGCTCTGAGAGGGGTTCGCTGCTTAAGAGCTATATTCTGACCTTTAACCTTTACCTTCCTCTTACTACCCTTCCTAACCCATATCTATTATAATGTACAATCTATGCAGATTGTGGCAGGTTTATCAGGCCCTAATAGTGATGACACACTGGCCGGTTTCAGGCGCCTGTTTCTGGTACCAGTCAACTGGTCAGCGTGCCAGATTTTTCTGGTCCCAGATCTGAAACCGGCGCTGGATTGAACATGTTCAATTTCGCGCCGTAAACCGGCTGGAAAGCTGAACTGTAATTGGTCAGTCCGAGCAGACGATGGCACTGCTCGTTTGTTTGTAAACAAAGATGAAAGATGAAGTGCAGTGATAAAAGCATTTTTCAACTAACAGAACAGCACGAAAAAAATAACTTTCTGTATAGTGCGTCATTAAAGACCTATCATGATAGAATCTTGCGTAATTGACAAGTTGGCTGTTTGTTTTCTGCCGGTATCATTTGCTGGCAAAGTTTGTCATAGTTTCTGGCAACAGACGACTGGCACCTGTTTCCGGTGCCAAAAACCGCTGCCAGAAACAGGTGTCTGTGTGTCATTAACTTAAGGCTACTTGACTTGACCTTGCTTTTGCAAATAAATGCTGTAATGCTGACTGTAAGAATGCAATGCATTATTGCTGTACGTAGCAAGATGATCAAGCCTAAAAACATTTACAAATACTGCGTTTAGTTTCACACTTTTTACACGCGAGTTGACAGTACACAATTTTGATAGCGGATATCATAATTTGATATCATAATTCAGATAAACTGAATCCAAAAGCTCATCTCTGTAAGCTACATTAAAAAGCTGCCAAAGGGGGTCCGGGAATAGAAGTTTGTAACAGCAATTGATGGGGGCTCCAAAGCATTGTGACAAAATGTGAAGAAGAGGGATGAGGGGTTAATTTTTCCTCAAAAATCATGTGACATCATTTATAAACGACACTAAACTGCACACTGTTGTCAACTGCAATTACGAAATATCAGGCAAATGCATATTTAGAAACGTAAAAAGTGGTGGCTTGGGTGTGATACAGTTTGTCCCGAAGTCGCCACAAGTAGCCCTACTACCGAGACTTTTTAGATGTGACTTTAAGCTTTGGCATCACGATCGGTCGCAGGTACGGATTGTCGATCATATTCTCAGAGTCAAATGTATCATAGGAGGCAGACAGGTCGCCAGGCTTCGGCTGCTGAATGACTGCCGCTACTGATGAGGATGATGGTGATGTTAAACCGGTCTGCAGCAGATCTGATTTCTGTGACTCCGACTGCTGCTGCTGCTTTAGTCGCTTTTCATCTTCAAGTTCTTCCGATTCTGCATCTTCGTCTTTCTGTAACAACGCCTCGAGATATGGCAGCGGCTTCAGTTTGTTCGCGATCACTGAATAAACAAACAAAATTTAATGACTCAAACTGTTACGGTAAATAACTAAATATCCAAGTATAATTCATTTATAATTATGTCACTTCGGCATTCTATCAATTGATTTTAACACTGATCGAAATCACTAATTTTGAACCATATTTCTCCTGAAATAGACAGAGCCTAACTACTTTTTAACTATTTCAATAATAAATAATAAAAATTAAAATAGTTAACAACTTAAAATCCTGTAGTAGACATCCCTCTCTCAGCAGTATCATGGGTAGTGTAGGCAGGGCAGAAAGTTGCAAATTTCTGGCACAGGTATAAATAAATGACGATCGAATAAATTAAACAAACTCCAGCCAGTGAAAGCGTACATGGAAAGGCATACGGATCATCTGGAAAGAGGTTCTCCGTATCGCCAGTCTTGGCAATGAATCGTGTTAGTGCTCGTTCTATGTCACGATGCTCTGCCGATGCTTTCTGGCGTACAACCTTGTACTCTGACACAGGCGGCCGGTACGTCTGCACATGGCACAGCAGTCACAACGTTCTGCTTATTACAGGGTTCCTACAGGTCTTCTGTAGTAAAATTCCCTGACTTTTCCAGTCACGAAATGGGAATTTCCCTGCCTTTATCGAAATAATAACCCTATCACACAAATGTCAGAAATGTACACTATATCACAAGCTAGGCTAATAAAACAGTATTAATGGAGCAATATGGAAACGACAGTTGAGGGGTCAGAGGGGCAAAGCCCCTCTGCAGCTGAACCACTTCTAGCTTTTGTAAGTTCAATAGAAGCCACAAATTTGCCTGCTTTTTAATATATGGAGACACAAAAATCACAGATATCTGCCATCTGTATGATCCAAGATCATTTCGCCTGACTTTTCAAAAATAATATTTTTAACTGACCTTTCCCTGACCACACAAATTCCAACTTTTTCCAATTTTCCCTGACCTGTAGGAACCCTGCTATTAAAATTATGTGCTCCGAGGGGCAACCAGTCTGCAATGGCTATTGCACTGGTTTCAGGCAACAAAGTTGTTCAACACTGGACCTGGTTACTAGTTGGATAAGTGGCCTGCTTTTGGACAGGTAGACTAGACTGGTATGCAACCAAAAAGTGTGGAACAGTCTACTGGCATTAATTCACAACCAATCACTGTTATTTACTGTCTTCACTAACCAACTCAATACCCACCTGTTTAGGCAATATCTGCGGTGTTTATGATTTGGAATGGACGCCTTTAAATTTGCTAATTAACTACCTAACCAACCAACCAACTGACTCCGGGCAACTCAGCCTTCTATCCCTCTGCAGTATATGAATTAACACTCAAATTTTACAAAGTAGTGTGGCAACAATCAGTACTGGACTAAAAGTCACTTCTGGGCTATGTTAGTACAAGAAAACAGAAATAACTGGGCACAGAATATTACTTTTATTGAAGCCACAACTAAGTGTACTGTCATACAAATTAGAGCAGAAGGTCCTTTAGTAAATGATGACCACAGTACGCATTAGTTGTAGCACACAAAGATGCAGCATGCTGGGCTGATAAGACACTGTGCAGCAGTTATACACACGACGAATGTATTCCACCCTGAAGTGGAAATGGATGGCATTTGAGACCAGATACCTCAACCCTGCTGCATAATGTATTAACAGTAAAAAATATCAGAATTAAATGTATTCTGGTGGATACATACAACAGATCTGATGTAAGTGTGTGGATCAGGAAATGCCGGCATGTAGTCCGGTATATGCGATGGATGCGACCTTTTTCTTCCCACCTGCAGTTTCCGAGGATCTGTTGCTGCAGCTGACTTCTGCGCTGCAACATCAACACATTAATAACAACAACAACAATAACAGTAATGCCGTGCCACCAAAGACCCTAACCAAGATCCTCAACTCCAGCCACTTTTTTGCGCTTAATTAGATTGTTTTTAGCTCTTGGATCTGTACTTGCTGGGGCAAAAATCATAATATAAACTACATGTTTGTGTATGCAGTAAGACAGTCAATGTTCAAGGCTTACACATTTTATCTTGCTGCAGAAGTACACACTGCTATTTTACAAGGGCGTACAAGTAATACTGGTAGCAACAAACAACTATTAGTAATAATCATCTCAAACATTTTATTTTTATTTTTTGGTTTAACCAGCCTCCTTTTTTAGCATTGAATCCAGATTAAGTCTCCAAGGTGAAACTTTTGGGATCACTACATTACATCAACTTTTGCAAATGTTCACCTTTTTGGTTTTTCTATGCTGTTTACTTGTCACATTAAGAACTTGCACAAAACAGACAAACAGTTGCACAGACAGATAATGCAGCTTATATTAATATAACTTACGTGGGATAATACATATCTTGCTGATTCGTCGACCATATGCTGCGATGCTGTCTACATTCAACCCTTAAACACAGACAAAAACAACAGAATGACTATCAATTTATGTGCTATAGTTGATGACAATGGATTGGATAATGCTCTTATATCAGAAAATTAGAATGAACTAATAGCAACACAATAACAGGATCAAGTATAAAGGTAAAAAACAGGAATAATACTAACCCATTTCAACTAACGCAACCACAACGTCAGCAACAAGTGGATGTGTTCGACCACCCAACTCCGCAAATGCCTTTGTGCTTCGTGCTAACTCAGTCATCACTGCGACACATTGAACACAAGAAATAATCAATATCTGCACGTTTCAGTTACAGTACCCCTCACTTATCAGTTATCATATTGTTGTAACAATGCTTTAGTAAACCTGGCAGATCACATAGACCAATGGTTTAAAATAATATCACTGCATCATATCATATCACTGCAGCAGAAGCAGCATATCGTATCATATCATACTAAAAATTTTCTAGTGCCCCCATTACATGATAAAAGACCACAAATGCATTACTAAGTTCACGGTTAATAAAAAAAATGGTGAGATCTGATAGAAACAGTCATGGATCATCATGGCCAATAAGAAGACTATGTCAGTAGAGCCATAGTGATGACAACTTCAGAATATGCCCGACATCACGCCTATTTATTTCAGGGAAAAAACAAAGAGCACAATGATTGCTGTTGTGCAGTGTAAAACAAGAGGGTGCGGCCGTTGAGGGGCCGCCCGCTATGGGGCTGTCCTTGCAGTTGAGTACGTGCGTGCTGTTTTGGCGCTTTCTAGGTCTGTTTGTTCCTGCGGTAGAGGGCACGAAACCGAGGTCTAGTTCAGTCAGTAGTCAGGCGAATGCGATACTTAGTCGCAACAATGTGACATTACTGGCTTTGTAAGATGGTTGAGGATTTTTTGCAAACTGCACAATTAGAGGGGGTAGGGAAAATCTGCCACATCCAGCCGATATGGCGTTGCCAGAGCGAGAGAGTGGCGCCGTCTGGTGAGCACAAGTAAGACACTATAAGCTTAGGACTGCGCGTCTGGCGCCATCTGGTGAATAATTATGTTTTACTGGGCCTTCTGTGAAACTAGCCAAAAGCCGTACAGATGAGATCTATGAATGATAGCTGCCGTGACCTTGACCGTTGACCCTTTGACTTTGAAATTGGTCCACAGGGTGCTCGTGTCTCAGGGACCCTTCCTACCAAGTTTGGTATTCGTAGGCCTTTTCGTTTTCCCTCTAGGTGGAGGCACAGGACAGACAGACAGATGGACAGACGGACAGACAGAGACAGACACACAGACAGACGGACGGACAGAATCAACACATGATGGGACCTCCTTCTAGGAAGGATGGCCCCATAATAACAAAAACAAGGCAGCCATTAAAGACAGAAAAAGTTAAACAGTGTAAGCACAATAATCATGAGTACAAGCCAAGGTTTGAGCCAACATATTTTGCCAGGTTACACTAGAAAAAAAAACATTTTTATCGATAGGATTGATACATCTGCAACAAAACCTATATTGAATAAATAGTCAAAGCTTTTGTGGTATAGTTACGGAACACCAACAGGAAGTTACACAAGATGTAAAGGGCCTTGACAGAAAGCACTAGTAAATATGCAGCAACAAACAAAACATAAATAAGTCTGCAGTCACTGACCATGCCATCTCTCTCAACCATGTCATATAGATTGAGACTAATTGACAGAGAAAGCAACAGAATGAATTGGTGGATCAGGGAAGCGATACACATAAAGAAAGAACAAGACAAGTCGATGAACTGAGACGAGGGGTCCTACAACTTCCACACATCTATGATTACTTACTGTCTGCCACAGTGACAACTGATGGACAGTCGTTTCGAAATAAGCAGCAGCTGCTGCCAAAACGTCAACAAACAACGTAAATAAAAGGTTGTATTTTGACGAATTTAATATATAACCCATTATTATCATCATCATCAACGGACAGCCGGAAAAAGGCCAAAGGCCTCTATTTCTGTCCAGAGTAAATAACTGTAACACAAGTATCAACATAAAACTCAACTTATTCTGTTTATACAGTGACTTCAGATACTAGATGACGGACTTATAATCACAATACAAACAAATCTAAACGTCTCCTGAAACTACTAACAATGCATGCCAATACAACATCGTCAGGTAGCGAGTTCCATAGTTTCATTAGTTACCGTTTCAACTTACAAGTCTATTCAAAGACCTATTTAAGCTTCCTTGTGCTGTCTACAGAGTGTAGCAGTGAAACTCACGGCTCTGCAGCATTTCTGTGAGTGTTTCGAGAGCGCTGTCGTCGGCGGTAGTGAAGCCGGCGTCGTGCACCAGTGCACAGACGGTCATTTTTAGAGTACGTCTGTATGGCAAATCACCACAAGGTACACTGGATGCTTCGACTGGTCCCGACATGACTGACAAACGATTGTATACGCAGCAGGCTACAGCTTTTTAATAAAATACTAAAAATCAACATAAACGAACGTAGAAATCTAACAGTATCTGCGTAATGTGTAATATTCGCACTTGCCCGACTTCATACATACGGTACCGAATAATTACGGTACCGCACTACCATATAAGCTGATTATCTGTGAATTATAACAAATAAATTATTAAGCTGTTTCAGTTTTAAGTGAGGGTGTTATTGCTAACGAAACTAAATATTTGGCTAGAACACTGAAACTTCACAAAGACTGCAAGCCAAAACTTTGGTCGAGAGTCCAGACCAAACTTGGGTTACTTTAACGTTGAATGAAAGACAAGATGATGCTTTACGAAACCGAACGTTAATTTGACGAGTATGATCAACTCTCAGTTTCTCGCCCAGCACGAACTTCATCAATCACACCGACTTTCAATAACTGTTTCGACTTTCAATTCTAAGCCAATGAGCAAAACATCTCACTCAACAGATTTCTAGACAATCAACAACACGGCTACAACTTTTAATGACAAAAAAATTAAGCAAGCAGAAACAAAAGGAAGGACACCGGAAAGTTCGAAAACTAAGTTAATTAAACATTAACCAAGCAAGATGTCAGCACAGCCTGTGCGGCCATTCACCCAATTCCCAAGGGTGGCAGGTGCAGACAGCGGGCGACTTCACTTTTTGACTTGCTGATTTTTTTCGCTGAGCCAAAGCTAAAGCTGAACGCTAAAGTCTGTACTTAGACCAAAGTTCAACTAAACGATTAAAAATGGCAGAAAACCACTTGGACTTGCTTATTTAATTGCGCCGCGCACGCAGATGACATAATTACGTAACGTCTTACGTCATTGTGTAGCCATTACGGCATTTATTTTTGGTACCAGACTTTTTTAATTTACTAAACTATCCGTGTTAGTCGACATGTTTTCGCTCAGCGAAATCACTTCACTTTTTGACTTAAGTAGGTACTTAGACCGAAGTTTAGGCTCAGCGAAAGTCTGTCAAAAAGTGAAGTCGCCCAGTAAGTGAGTGAGTGAGTAGGGTTTAACGTCCCACCCGACACAGTATAGGTCATTTCGGGGATGGCCTTTTCAGGCAGAATGCACACAAACACATAATAACGAAACAGTAAGTTTGACCTCTACAGAAACACAGAACAGAAGAACCTAAAATTGTAAGAACTCCATTATATGCGTGCATATATGATTAACATAATGGTAGTTCTAATAATCTTCCCTGTTATCCTCCAGACAGTCATCATTCCTATAATGCTGTCTATTGGAGGACAGGAGCTGCAGGTGCAGACAGTGAACTAGACCCAGTAGTGGTTAGCGGGTGGTACGACCATAGTGTGCAGAAGGCACTAGAGTTGCCTGACACGTGTGAACAAAAAGTGAATATCTGCGCAAGAAATGCACCATTTTCTGTGTTTCTTTCTTTTGACATTCAGTGGCCTTTCTGTCTGACCTAAAAAAACTGAAAATTATTGGCATCCCAGCCAATGACATCCTAAGGAACATTTGGAATTTAAATACATTTTTGTTCTGAAGATAGGAGATGTGAAGGACAGACAGACAGACAGACAGAGAGATGGGCAGGTGGCATCCAAAATGCAGCAACATGTAGAGTTCGTCACATAAAAACCAAAAGAGACAGATATATCAAACAACCTTACACTGCATTGACTGTCATCATTTACAAGCTGCCTTATACCAATTAAACATATCCACAGCCATTAATTATTTTCTACTGCCGTAGTTTTGCAGCATCCCTCTGTAATACAGTGTCTAGTCCATTATGTCAAATGAACATTTCTCTGCATTATTTTTGGGACCGACCGTCGGCCCCAACCTAGCAACAGCTGGGATTCTTGTTTGTAGACTTTTACTGATGGTTTTTCTGTGACTTTTGGTTTTTTAGTTAAGAGCAGTTACGGGGCAAAACATATCAACTGCAGCCTATTACAACGGCGGCATAATGTACTAAAGACTACTGTGTTACTAATGGAATGCTGCAGATTCATATTCATGGCAAAACTGCAGCAGCGGAAATTAATTTACAGTAACATTCAACAGCAGCATCGACATATAAATGTTGGCTGTTAAGAAGCAATAAGCAAATTCTTCTCAGATGACATGTTAAAAATGTCAATCAGTCAATGCAAGTTCACAGTGTAAGTCAGTCATGTGGACATACGCCAACTAAACTGTTCTTAACTAAAGATATACGTCAGCCCAATGCTGATACATTGCGTGGCTATCTGTCTAGCTATAGTCTACACTGCACAATCCAAACACCCTCTGAACCAAAAACTGGCACACCGGTTAGTAGTTACCACTGTTCTCAAAATGTTCACAACAATTTTTAGGGTTCCCACTCTTTTACTGACAAAAAAATCCAGGACTTTTCCAAAACTTTCCAGGACCACCATGGACTTTTCAGGTCCTGCAACTTTCAAGAAAAAAAATCCAGGACTTTTCGGGAGACGTGGGAACCCTAAATTTTGGCTGCTCTGCACTTTTTTGTTTTTGAGTTTGGAGCCGAGACAGAACAAACAGACAGAACAAGACCTGGACTGCAGCCAGCCTGGATGGTCACAAAACAGTGATAGCTGTCTACACCATCCAGTGGCTTCTATCCCCACAAATCTGGAATCAAAATAAAAGTGGAAGAAGTTGCGCCCAATTTCAATTCTAGATTTGTAGATTGCCCAGTCAGTGAAAAATAGGGGGAAAGTTTTGATCTACACCCTTAAAGGTTCATGGCCATGGTCAAACTGACTTGTTACTTGTAAAGTTTATGTAGACCTCAATTAAACATTTTACCTTGCCTATAAAATATGATGATTTAAGCTTTATCAATGTATGAAATTAATGCCTGAATATAACGAAAATGGCGTTATGTTACGTTATGCTGAAAATCCTAATCTTGGAAGTGGCCAGAAGTGACGTCACCGCATGTACCCAGTCAGTGTTTACCAATTAATATTTTTAATGGCAAAAATACTGTGTTGCATGACAACTGCAGCAGTACATAGGTAGACAATGTGATTTCATAATGCTTATGTTTCTGTGCGTATTTTACGTTGACTACGGGTACACGCGGTGACGTCATCAGCCTGTCAACATGGCATCTCGTTTTCTGCGTCATTTTCGTAGATCGTCGATTTCAAATGTAAGTTTCTTCGTGTTGACAAAACGCTGGGTGCTGATATTACTGTCAAAATTCTCAGAAAATTATGCTCTTTTCGGAAAATGGTAAGTTAATTTTGGTGTCCATGGACCTTTAATAAACCCCTCCCCTATTTTTCACTGGGTGCAAGCTGTGCCCACCAGGTATAGGGATAGAAGCCATTGACACCATCAGAGTATCAGAGTATCTAGACTTAGAGTTCACGGTCCAGCAGCTAGAGCTGAGGCTTCAGCGGTGCACTGATGGAGGCTAAGAGACTGGGCTTCACAAGGCGGTGGACCTGAGCCAGCACACGGTGGTCTATGCAAGTGTGATGTCTGGACTGTAGTGCTCTCAGAAACGACCGACTGTCCAGCATGTTACCATTCAGACTCTCCGGCCGATTACACCCTGAATGAACAGAATATCTTCACTACAGCCACATCACTACTTCTGATCATTAGATCTGCCAACATTAGTGACAACCACGATAGTGATAAGGAACAACAACAAAAGACAACAACAACAACAACAACAGGCAAGATTCAACACGCAAGCACATACCGATAAAACCACACATCTAAAAAACCACTTGAACCTAATCCAATTATAGTTCCTTTTCCACTACTGATGAGATATTTTAACACAAGTAAGTTTTAAAAGCTTTGCTAATTAACTTAAAACCTATAAAAAATCAAGTAAGTCATCTAAAAAAATCCAGGCGTAAACCAAAAAAAACCCCAAAACTCAATAAAACGAACAAGGTTGGGCTTTCTAAAAACCTCTGGGGTGTTTTATAAACACTGATCATCTTACCTATTTTCAGAACACAAGTACAACAGAAATCACTATAGTATAATATGATTCAATCATAAGGTTGTCACAGCAGCATAATAATGCTCACTGAGTAGACAGGGTGACACATTAAAAAGTGCATGAAATGCTCACATTGTAAATAAAGGTGGTGCATAAAAAGTGAAACATAATATATTAATATGATAATGGCTTATGTTTATATCGAGCAATCAAGGCCCCGTTTTTCCATGCACGTTTGATGGCCAATCAAAATGATCTCTTATCAACTTTCAGACTTGATCAGAGATCATCTCAATAACTGGTTTTCCATCACCAATTAGCGACTGATCATCCATCAAATCTCACATCAATAAATAATAGAACGTCTTTGATAGCAATTGACTCATTGCTATGACGACGTTTACTGGCTAGGGCGTCCAAGTGCAATGCATGCTGGGTAATTTAGAGGTCACTGTCAGCCAATAAAGTTGGCACAAAATAGGCTTAGTTGATGGATGATCAGCTAATCGTCGATCACGTAATTAAAGATCAAAAATGTATGGAAAAACGAAACACATTGATCGACGATCAATTCTGAACATCAAGTTATTGGAGATCAGTAAATTGTAGATCATTTGATTTGACTGGCAATGGAAAAACCAGACCTAAGCAGTTTGGGAAATAATTAGCCATAACCACTGTAGTGAGGTACGGTCAAGTTGATACAAAGTTAAACATGACCACCCTTCACTGCAAAGATCAAGGCAAATCTATTAATAGCCTGGACCGGCAGCCTGCGAGCTAGCGCTTATCTGGCTGCGGCACAATCGCAGCCGAACCAGAAGATACTGTCGTCACGTGACTTAGGCTGTTGCACGGATTTGCATATTCATTTCAGGCTGTCGTCTGTCCACTGTAATCACGTGACCACGTAAACATCGTTCGAGTAACTGTATAATAAACTGAAATAATATAAAACTTGTATGATGTTGAACGAAATTTAACGTATAAGCCGAATATATGACAATCAAAAATTTCTACAAACTCATATATATTTGGCTGGCCACGTGATGACAGTATTGTGGGCGTTGCCTGGCAGTGCCACTGTGGAAGGCAAAGCTGCTGGTCTAGCAATAAATATTCAACGTCTTTGGGCAAATCATTCCCTAAACTGTTTGACTGCTTGATCTGCACAAAGTATGTAAGTTCACTGTTCAACTTCCATATGCACCACCTGGTCACTATCATCCATCCAGTGGCTTCTATCCCCCCAAATATGGATGAGAAATTGGGCGCAACTTCAACTCAGTTTTTGGCTTAAGTTCCCCCAATTTTTGACTCAGCTTTCCCCTCCATTTTGGGCTTCTTTCCCCTCTAGGGAGAAACTTTTGTAAAGGTGTAAATTAAAAAATAGGGGGAAGTAAAAAACAGGGAAGGAGAAGTTTAGTTAAAAGTGTAGATTGGCCAGTGAAAAGGAGGGAAGTCATGTTAAAAGTGTAGATTAAAGAATATGGGAAATAAAAAATAGGGGAAGTTTTGTTAAGGGTATAGATTGAAAAAAAATGGAAAATAGGAGAGAAGTTATGATGCACAACCTTAACAAAACTCCCCCCCCTATTTTTCACTGGGTGCAAGCTGCACCCACCAGGTAAAAGGATAGAAGCCACTGTATATATCTATGCACCATGCAGATACACACAAACAATAGTAATTTTCTAAATAATGGACATCGCAGATACAGTAGACAGCAAACCTCGACACTTTGCGCCATTGGCACTCCTGTGTCTGGATGTATCCGCCAATGTGTCTCTCATCAATTCATCGACTGACACACACACAAAATATAACGACGAGTTTAATTTCTGCCTGCTGAGTAAAACTGTTGCAAAGAACTGGAGCTGGACGGTCCTGCATTTTCCAGCCCTGCACTTTCGTCCGCCATTTTCCAGTATTGCACTTTTGGCCATCATTTTCCAGTCCTGCATTGTCAGGCAACCTGAGTCGGACCCTTGAGATGCTACGCTATGCTATGTTACGATCCAATGGCCAAAAAAATAATATAATAAGAAACACACCATGTGGCCTAACCTGAAGTAACTTTGCAATAGTATGAGGGTGAAACATACACTGAAAGCTGAGCAGTAGCCGAAACAGCCACAGCAGCAGACTTAGTAGTTAAATGACACATATGATAGCCGCACATGTATACAATAGTGATGATTCGATATATCGAAAATATCGATATATCATTTTCGATATCCATACATCGTATCGTGTCGTATTGTCTAAAAAAATATAGAATTTTTCGATATATCGCGATATTTTATGCAAGAAGTTTATATTTTTATTACTGCATTACCAAAATAATGAGAATAAACAGAGAAAACGACAAACTAACCAAAGCAAACAAACTACAGTGTCGTAATTCAATGACACTTACGAGAGTCAATAGTTAATTTTCAAGTTCACTGGCACATTTTGGTATTGATGTAAAGCAAACTGCCTTGCTGAACGTTCATGTCTTGTTCTTGTGCTTGTATAAGATTTACATACATTAAAATATCGATATCGTATCGCGATATTTTCAAAATATCGTATCGATATCATATCGAAATTGAAATCGTGATATCGAATCATCACTAGTATACAACAAACAACAGAATTAGAAACCTTAGATATCATACATTCAATGACAATAAATGAAAGTAAGACAACACAAGCTTATATACAGCTAAAACAATGTGAACTACAAAATTTCTTTTGTTGAGCTTCTACAAGACAGCTGGACGGAAGAAAGAGTTGTGACTATGATGTCTTGAATGCATGATGCTGGAAGCTCTGCTTGTAGAGTTCTGCATAGAAATGATAGAGATACTGACTCCAACAAAAGCAACCAGCAGGTAGTGTGAAAAAGCTAAAACTTGCTCGGCTGTGTGAAATTTCTTTTGTTGAACTTACACTTAACAGCCAAACGTAAGAAAGAGTTGCGACTGTGATGTCATAGACTCATAAAACTGGGAGCCTGGGAGGTCTGCTTGTAAATGCATACAGACGGTAAAGACAGCTCTAGCAGTTACCTTCATCATTTGACGTGGCGGTGGCAGATTTATGGCCGAGTACTGACGATGTCAGCCACTGATCTACCTTCTGCCTGACTGAAGCAGGACAGCCAATAACACTGTCGCTGCTATGGCGAGGGTTGGTAACATTTGGCAGGGCAGCATGGAGTGACTGGTGGCCACTACTGCATGCCTGCTCGACCAATGACGCAGCTGGTACTCGGTTCTTCTGCTGCTCGTTGTCTGCATCACTGCGTGACTGCCGTTTCAGTTCCGAATGCTCATGCTGTAGGATCATATCATAATATCCCATATCATATAATATCATCAAACTTACTACAGTGCCCCTCATCCATAACACTGAGGCTCCATGCTATACAACCATCACAGAAATATCCGATAATGGAAAAATAAAGTTAGCAAATTAAAACAAAGCACATTTAAAAACTGTAAACAAAGTTATAGCCTATAGTTATTTCAAATGTTCAATACAAGTTTTGAGGTAAATAAGTATTTAAAAATTCAAACTTTACCATTACACATTAGCCACTACAACTACAACTTAGGCCTACTTCCAACGACAATAAAACTGCAATTATTTATGTTAAAAAACTGTTATCTTTCAAGGTCATCCAAGGTCACTGAATTCGGTGGCAATCGAGAGCCAGTGTACGACTTCCTATTAGTGATTAATAGTAACCTAGGCCCTATCTCGCACCGTTATTGAGATACAG
>Ga0056128_1005229_pt1 | contig 16312 bp, 9 predicted proteins | sample WorMetLIZISLAND2_FD_71113 | JGI IMG/M metagenome (GOLD analysis project Ga0056128, IMG submission 71113) | Marine gutless worms symbiont microbial communities from Max Planck institute for Marine Microbiology, Germany - Olavius geniculatus... ... | reverse complement strand
GACTGTGGAGTGGCACCACACTCTGTTGAACATTTGTTCCAGTGCCCTGCCTACCCGACAAAACCCACAACTCAAGACTTATAAGACGATCCAGATGCGTTGGCTGATTTTCTCAAGCTCAACGACAACTAACGAAGGAGAGGAGCTGTGGGCTACAAGAACAACAAAATTTTCAGTCTTTCAAAGGGTGTTTATATGCATCACTGTGTGAATTTTTAGCATCTTAGATTGGTTATTGTGATTCATCATGTGGGGCTTCCATCCTCCAAGTCCCTAAGCCCTAACTTTTCACCTTGGCGACGCCATTGGATGGTAAGCTAGTCAGTCATTGCAGCGCAGATGTGCAGTATATATCCATAGGCCTGGGCAGCAAACAGTGGGGGAGTTATTGCTGATTAGACAGTGATAGGATTTGATGTCGTTGTGGAGAGATGTTGCTGGCAGGAGTAATAAGCAGCGTTGTCGTCCATTTACTTACTCAATGTGTGTGCTGTGTTTTGTTGGCTTGTTTCGTGTACACCAAGTCTCTGAGGCTAAAACGTCTGAAAACTGCACTGCATTGTTTGATCGTCATTGTGTGTTCTTTGTTTAAGGCCGTTGGATTTGTGCATAAATGTCTTCCGCAATAAGTAATTGAAAAAATCTGTACATGATAAAATGATGATATCATTGCTATTGTGCTGATGCGTGTTACATTCTGCGTGTTTCGCATACAGCAAGTGGCCGATTGGGTAGGATCGATCCAGTCGTCAGTGTTTAAGCTATTAGTTATTCGTTGTGTTCCTTTTTTGTTCTATTTTGTTATTATTCTGTTAAAGTGGGGCATATCTTGCGAGGAGAGGTTGGAGAATTTTTTGTTTTTTTTGCATCCATTCCTCATCTTATGATATATTCCAGATATGTTGTTAGTGATGTTTCTGTTGCAGTAGGAGGGAGGCGATGTTTTATGTTTCGATCCATTTTGTGCAGGTGTCTGCTAGATTGTGTGCTAGATTGCACGTTACTTATAGATTACAACTTAATTGGACTGCTGCTACATGGCAAACACAAAAGAGTCAGGGTGTACCCTGTTGCCTTTGTAAGTAATCACTGGCGATCCAAAATCCACAAAAGAATCTGGATCACCAACAAAATCTAATCGCTTCTTGGCAACGCTTGCCCAATCCAAAAAATTCACGAACTCCGCTCATAGATTATTTAGTTTTTTTTGAATAATGAACAGACCAATAAACAAATGAGCAGGCTGGCCTGAACTATTAACTATGGCACCCAAAATCAGTTATTTTGTTATTATTGTTGTTATTGTTGTCTGTGTCCTCTGTTCCACTCCATGGTGTGTTCATTTGTAGGTGAGGTTGATTTATTTTATGTGTCTGGCAATTACGTTCTTGCTGTATTATAAATGCGTCACTGTGTTGGTTTAGTTTTTTTTGTAGTCTGGTAACTGTGTTGCACTGACAGTCATGGTGCACCTGCGCAGTGATCTCATAATTTTGTCAACGTTTAATCTGCTTGCACTTTTTGGCAGATGATAATTTGCATTTTGTATTGTATTTTATATTTTCGAGATATTAATCTGTTTTTATGCAATGTGCATCTAATCTGGTGGTGTTTGAACACTTTTTGTTCCATTTGGCATTTTATCTGATTATGTTTTGATACGTTTTTTGGTGTTTGCATTTTGATTTACGTCCTACGTTTTACAGCTGTGTTTTTTGTACATTATGTCAGTTACATTGAGAAGCATCTGCATCTGGCTGTGTGCATTATTTGTGATTTCTTGTTCGTAAATAACAAATATTTTTACAGACATCTAACTGTTGTGCATAGGGAGTTTTAAAGCACACATCGATTATTAGGATTCTGTTCAGTGATGTAGCTGAGTCTGCTTAGTTTGAGTTTGAGTCACAAAGATTTGAGTCCAAATCATGAAACTTAAGGACTTGAATCCAACTCGAGTGCTAAATGAATAAATGACCGAATTGAGTATGGATTTAAAATCTGAGTCGTGAAAATAAGGTCTGCTGCTGGCCTTGAGTACTGCATCAGTGATTCTGTTTCTATTTTGCCAGTAATAGAGCAAATTGTTTGCGGTTGACTTATTGCTATAATACATTATTTGGTACTTCCCGAGTTTTTTCAGTCCCATAATTTGTTTGGTTTATACTAGTCATCAGATGGAAGACTCAAGAAAGAATGAATGCGTTATGTTCAATATTGAATCCCATACTAATGCAGTTTTTTTTTATTAAGTTTACAATGTGGCTGTTATTGCAGTCGTTTTTTTAGATATCGCTCATGTGCAATATGTTATTATTGTGTTATTAACTTATTGTGTTGTTTTCTGTTCGCTCTTAGTCTGGCTTGTACAGTAAGTTGGCAGTTATATTGGCATGTATATTAAGTCACCAGTTCCTGTGATTTTGCTGTGAAGCTCGTGATAGGCGTATTCATGTATAGGCCTATGCTGGGATCTGAAGTATTCATACCCTCCTTTTTTCATAACAAAAAAATATAGTTAAATACTATTATTATTAAGGCTGGTAATATTATCTTGAATGCTGCTGTTGCCATTTTTTTCTCACAAAATTGTATTTCATTATGTGAAATTTATGGACATAGTGCCTTTGCTGGTCAGGGTGTGCCTGTGTTTGTGTGCATTCTTCCTGGAAAGGCCATCCCCCCGTATACTGTGCAGGGTGGAATGTTAAACCATACACACTCACTGATTCACTGGAGCCAGGGCCCCCTGTCTTCCAATAGACAGCATTATGAGACTGATGACTGTCTGGAGGATACCGGGGGAGATTATTAGAACTGCCATTAACGTTACATATGCACAGTTATAATCTGCAGTTCTTACAATTTTACGTTTAGTTCGTTTTTTTGTGTTTTGTATTTCATAAGGGTTAAACTTTCCGTAAAGGTTAAACTTTTTGTTTCGTTATTATGTGTATGTGCAATTTTGCCTGCAAAGGCCGTCTCCAAAATGACCTATACTGTGTCGGGCAGGACATTAAAGGTCCATGGACACTAAAATTAACATATATATTTGATCCATTTTCCTAAAACAGCATAACTTTCTGATAATTTTGATAGTAATATCGCCGACCAGCATTATGTCAACATGAAGAAACTTACATTTGAAGTCGACGATCTACGAGAAATCTGTAGAAAACGAACCGCCATGTTGACAGGCTGATGACGTCACTGGTTGAGCACGTTGTCATTGTAAAATACGCATAGAAACATAAGCATTATAAAATGTTATTTTCTACCTATGTACTGCTGCAGTTGTCATATGACACAGTATTTTTTGTCATTAAAAATATTAAAATTAATTGGTAAACGCTGACTGTGTTCAACTGCTAACGTCATTTCTGGCCACGTACCAAGATCAGATTTTCCAGCATAACGTAGCGCCATTTTTCGTTATATTCAGACATTAGTTTCATACATTTATAAAGCATAAATCAACATATTATTTATGCCAGGTGAAATGTCTAATTGAGGTCTACATAAATTTCACAAGTGAGTTTGATCGTGGCCATGGACCTTTAAACCTTACTCACTCACTGGAGCCTGGAAGGGGAAATGGTAGTCTACGATTCAAACTTCTGTTTCGACATATGGCACGTTACAAATGCAGACTACTCACTTACTTACTTACTTAGTCTGAAACCTGGATTGTGAAATGTTGCATACGCTGCAGCAAAAACTGCAGGCAACTAACGTGCGAGTTCTTAAACAATGCAGACTATGTCTAGTCTACTGTGCCCGTCCAGTGTGTCATTTGCATGCTTCTCTTAACTACGATCATGCTGGCCACTTTTGATTTTAAAGTCAGTCTCGTGCCCCTTGGCACTAGCAAAAACATTGGGATCGGTCCTCCGCTCTCCAGTATATGCTCAGACATATTTTGGGGGCCCTGACACCTGCCTTTCCCTTTGGTGTGCAATAAAATTTGTCAAATCGAAAGATTCTGGTCCTGTTTTTGGAACGCACTATGGCACAAGTGATATTTAATCAGGGGGTGGAGGCTTGCACAATAATACTTTTAGAAATGTACATCTGGCCAGGCCTCCTTTTCAGATTTCTAAATATTTCCAGTGTATGCGGAGCGGTTTAGTTACATGTGTTTACATTATAGAAGGAAACAACCCGAGATGGTTATTATTTATTTTATTAAACGTGTCGCAACTGTATCGTCACTTACTCACGGTCACTGTGTATTTATTCTACGTGTCTGTGTATATTACACCGCTACAGTACGATATCATCACTCGTATAGTGCAATATGTATGACTGTACAGAATTCAAGCACGGTTCTCGGTGTTTTTTTCGTTAACTTTTAACTCATGCGATTAACTAGAAGGCGCTCGTTAGAGTGCATATCTCCGCCAATGTAGAAGTTTTCACAGGAGGGCGCCACCGTTCCTGCCGGTTGTGTATTCGTGTACACAGACAGACAGATCGACCAATCTCAAAACCTCCTCCAATTCACTTCGTTCCATTGGCGGAGATAACAAACTGATGTAAACTAGGCCTAAATGTAAACACCCAGCCTGTAGTCTCTGCCATTATGCACCTCTGTATCGTTCGCTGCATTTTATGGCGCTATAAAAATGTGCTTTGGTTAGTGCTGTCGAGCGATTAATTATTTTAATCGCAACATAATAAGTTATTGAATATTATTCGATCGTCAAGCGACCGCAGTTTAATTGAATATTGGAACTCCTGCATTGTAGAATTTGTTTGTGCGTTAATTTTTAACGGCGTTTTTTAAAATCACAGCTAGGAGTCCGCCCGGCGCCGCAATAAGTCTGATTTTTTGTCTAACAGAGAAGGGGCTGTAGTTGATCATTTGCTATTCCGATTTTTGTCAGTTCGCTGCGTTTTAGAGACATTCGCGATCAAACACGAAAGTTGTCCGAAATTGCACCTACCGGGTATTTTCGGACATTTTTTGCCCTCCCAAATGTGATGGGGTGGTGCCGCCCAAAAGTTGTACCCACGTTATCACCTCTACCTAGCAGCACGTCACGTAACAAAGTTTCATGAGGCTTCTCCCTTTACCTCCAAAGTTATAGGTCGCATACGCTACATTTTGAGCCAATTTTTGACCCCCTTTGAAAAAAAATTGTAAAGAGACCCCCGTTTCTGGTGGGGTGTGCGCTAGTAAGACTTGCCCATTTCCTAGCGCGTGTAAAAATTTGGGGGCGCAACACCCTCTAGGGCCCGAAATATGGTCTTCCGAAAAAGTCGATTTGGCGGGTATGATTGCACCTCTAGATCTCCGAATTTTCTCGTCCAAAAGTTCACCGAACCTTTTCTTCGAACGCAGGAGAAATCGCGGTCGATCAAATACTTCACCGATTTTGAATAACTTCATCCGTTCCGGAAATATTTGTCTCCGAAGTTTGAAGTCTTCCAAAATCGGGCGAAATTTTGCATATTTTTGGCCCCTAATTTTTTTTTGGGGGGAGGGGGAGGTTCCCCGAAATTTTGGACCGGCATTATAAAATTCAACCTACTACTGATCATTGTACAAAATTTCCCGCTGATCGGCCGACGGAGCTCGGAGATCTCGCGTTGAAATAAATATCTGCGGTAAAACGTAAGTCCGTTCCGAAAGCTATCTCTTCCCCCCCGGCGGACTAATTAATTCTTTAAGACATTAATTCGACAGTACTAGTTTTTGTTGATTGGTCGATTGAATCAGACAGAAAGTTATAACGAATGGAAGGACTTGGTAAAGACACCCGATTGATACATAAACGAGAAGCTCAGCTGTCGCTATGATAGCCGACAGTACTGGTTGTCAGTGACCTTCAGGGTCATCCAAGGTCGATGATTTTCATTTCATCTGAAAAGGCGTATGCCACTTTTTATTAGTGATTAATAGCAACCTTGTCTGTATATCTCACCGTTTTCGAGATACGGTCAGTTTTCCGTTGAAATGCGCACTTTTTTCCTATTTCTTTTCTGTCCATTCAACTCGGGATTTGAAAATGTTTTCCTTGCGCTAGATCGCTGAAATTTTGCAGGCCTAGGTTTAAGGCACATGGCTAATTATTTGTGTAAAAAGTTTTTCCCTACGACCTAACGCTTAGCCTCAATAAGCTTACATCCGTTACAGACGACAATCATACCATAAGCTTGACCGTTACTGAAGTACGGTCGGCTAAAAATCCGTCAGGTAATTTACTAATTACAACAGTGCGTGAAGGCAGCGCAGAGCACGCCGGTGTGACCGGCAATTCTTTGTAGAAATGCAGCATAATTTATTGGCCCGATTGGATTGTCGTAGGGAAATAGTTCCCGATTCAATTCCCTCGGCAATGGTAGTCACAAGCACGGACGTGAAGATGTCACCGTTCTTCGCTCGGTGAGTAGTCTCTGCCCTACAATTACAATTGATATTACAACATACAGAGTTTTCTACAGCGCCTCCCAGGGGCGTCGTGGCCAGTGGGAAGGGGCAGTTGCCCTACCCAAATCTTAGGCTGTCGGAAAATTCGCTTCTTGTCGGATAATTTTTTTTAAAATACATAATACGGAGCTGGGAACATTTATCTGGAGAAAATTTAGAAGCAAAACTGAAATGATGAGCACTCATAATCTCCTCTGTCGGAAGTTTGCAACTACTGTCTGTGCATGTCGACAAATGGCAACTTGCAGCCCCGCCCACCCACAACGCCGCTGCAGGCGCCCCTGTACCTCTCATGTCTGCAAACGGTTTTCAGCGCAATGTACGAGGCCGTGTGGTAAGCAATGATGACTACAAGAAATCTAAGCTAATGCTCACGAGACCCGCGAAAGCCTATGGCAGTTTCTGTTCGCAAACTGTCAATCTATTTCCAGCCATTTCGTTGCAGTTCATTCTTAAAGTGTGCGCTGCAGCCAAAGATCGCAATAATCAATAAAAACCCTTATTTTGGAAGATCGGGGTCTTTCAAAGTCATCGATGTTGATACGACTGAAAAGCTGGTCACTCGTGCTTGTTGTGATAGGCAGCATGCCCATGCCTATCTGCAACCGTTTTCACGAAAGACTGGCCAACAACGGTACAATAATGACTTTTACGGGGGTACCGCTGTTTGATGCCCTCGTGCGCAGGTTTCCTTGAACTTAGCAAATCGAGACTTGGTCCGTCAAAATCGACGTTCAATGCTGAAAATTTCACACACAGCTTTTCCATGTCTATCTCAATTGATTTCGGCGCAATTCGCTCTTGAAATGTGTCTCGCAACCCGAAATCGCCAAAAAGACCATTAAAATCTCTATTTTAGCGTTCAAGATCATTGAATTCGGTGGGAATCGAGAGCCAGTGTACGACTTCCTATTAGTGATTAATAGTAACCTCGGCTCTATCTCGCACCGTTACTGAGATACAGCAACTTATTGGCTGAAAATCACAATTTTTTCCTACCTTTTCTCATTTAGTGCCCTCGTTTGGGGTGACCCGCTTCGAATTTATGGAAAAGCTTTACGGTTCCTGAAACTAGAGTCTTCCAGGCAGCCGACGGTGAAGATTTGGTAATCCTAGCTTGCACCGTTTTTGACTGATCAACTTGTGCGACGGACAGACGGACGGACAGAATTGCGATGGCTAAGACGCGCTAAAGCCTAGCTGCTTTCGCGCGTAAAAGCTTAAGCAGTCTTCTCAAAATAAGGGCTAGCACTGCTCGGAAAGACAAGTCGGCAAAGCTGTTTCTGTTTGGTAACCATCATCTGGATGACCAACGATAAATAGGCCTAATTCTAAAACAAATGCCTCTGCGACTAAACTAAAACAAATTGCCTGATCAAATTGCGACTTTTGTTTTGTACTCGCGCGGTGAAAATATCAACTCGTGGAAAATTAAAGAAGCGATACAACTCAACGATATCATTTGAACTGGAAACCATACAACAAGAAACGAATAATTTTGAAGAGCACTTACGGAAGCGACCTTTTCGTCGACCATCTTGAAGAACTCGATCTGACTGTCTGTTAGGCGCCTATACACGATAACATGTTAGAGCAACTGTTTAGACTTCTCGTTAATTTTTCGATTTGGCCACGTAGGGCCTAAGTTAACGTTATAATACCCCGTTTCTGCACGACGAAACTGGCTCGTCGAACCAGCTTGTCAAACGCTTCATGCGCTGGCTTGTCAAGCGCTCGTCGACGAATGCTTGTAATATCAAAAATGTTTATCATAGTTCGTCGAGCATTCATCTAGAACACATCGCGCTTAGTCATAAAGTCATCTCAATGTGTGCTTGATGACACCTTGATGAGTGACTCGACGAGCCAGCTTCATCGTGCAAACGGGGTATTAGACTACCCTTCCTGCGCACGACCGTTTTTACATCAGCTTCGTTTCCCTCTGTCCTTCAATAGATAACTTTATGAGATTGATGACTGTCTGGAGGCTAACAGGGAAGATTATTAGAACTGCCATTAGGCCTAGTTTTACATGTTATGCACAATTTTAATGGTCAGTTTTACAATGTTAGGTTTACATGTAGATTATTTCTGTGTTTTATGTTTCACATTAAGGTTTTCTGAAAGGGTTAGACTTTCCGTTCCATTGCTGTAAGGGTTAAACTTACTGTTCCATTATTATGTGTATGTGCATTCTGTCTGAAAAGGCCGTCCCCAAAATGACCTATACTGTGTCGGGTGGGACGTTAAACCCTACTCACTCACTCAGCTTCGTTTAAGTAATTCCGATCGGCGCTATAGGCCTACAAATTAGCCTATACTAATTTATGACTAACAATATTAACAATATTTTTATTTTTTTGCTCCGCCCCTCCCTTCCCGGTAATTGTTATTATTGTAAGACACTGAGGCAGATTGCGATTATTATGTCGGGATTAACCAGCACACGGTGTAATTTGAGACGCGCTGCCGCTTAATCTGTCGCATAGATTGACACGACGTACATTGCATATCAATGTCATCATTCTGTATAGCAGCTTGGCCGGCATCTGTGCACGCAGCTAATGACGTCACTAACAACGCAGCTGCTGCAACCGCCGCTGTGCAGGGTGATCCGAAAAAGAAAGCCAACGGGCACTTTTGTAATGTCCTTTTTTTCGCTGGCATAGCTAGCTAGGCCTGTACACCATTGACTGCATTGAAGTGACATGTATAGACTACTCCGTACGACCTTAAGAAATGTAATGGCCAATGCACACCTACGACGCCGACGCGACTCAACTGGACCCAACAGTGAAGTTGCATTGAATTGCGTATATGTGTAAAATGGCCATTAGTTGTCAAAAGCTGACATTATTAATTTACAAGATATAGCCTATGGTCTATAGGCTATGGCGAACTGACGGCTCAGTGTGCCGGTGAATTAACTTCGAAAATCGGTCGATTTTGATAAGATAAATTATCGGGCCACCCTGCGTGTTCAGCTGATAGGTCGATCAAGCACTCTGCTAAGCTGTCCATGCAGTGCGTTACGTTGTATTCCCCTCCGTCTCCTCGTCGCTTTTCATAAAAGCCCTGGGCACTGCATTAATAATATCACAATCTACCTGCGTCTATCTGCACAGGTTTTGAGCATAACATCTGTAAGCCCATGCCGAGTATGTTGGATAAGGCGCCTGCAGCCACGCGCCGTGGTCATATCGTGCTTGACGGTCATCGTGTAAGAAAATGTGCGACAATCTCGTTACTGCTAAGCCACCCAACGCATGCAAGCCGTGATATGCTCAAACATTTTGTGCCCAAAACCAGTAAATTTTCCTAAAAATCCACTGTCACGTCACCATTATTACAGGACAGTGTTTGGCCTTGGGTGAGAATCGCCAACTCATCTTTTACTTATGGGCCCAAATTCCACTGAATCCATAGTTTCAATGAACGTTTAGAATACGTATAAGATGACGTGCGCTCGTGCTTTGATAAGAAGCAAGTACGTTTTTTGGCAGACGATTGAAGAAATCTGCTGTGTAGATGCGTTTTAGAGAGTAGATGCATGTGCGACAAAAAATCTCGCCAAGGGTGGCGTCTCGTGCGATGTCGCTGCCAAACCCGAGTTGATTGACAGCTGCACTGTACCCAGTAGCCCCGCCCTGTTTTTGTCTCACACGTATCTATAGGTACACACTCCGCGACACAGACAAACGACGTGCGAAAATCGTTTCACAAAAATATACGTGTATAGTCCTATTATACACCGTGGGCCACAAAAACGCGCAACTTTACTTTTGTCCATATCTTCGCCAATTATTGACCGATTTTCAAAATTCTTTCACTGGCACACTCTGTAGACAATTTGCAACAATGTGATTATTATATATCTTACCACACCGTAAATGCATATTTACACTACCATGTGAAATATCAATATAAGAAAAATCATAATGATAATAACAAAAATTTAGGTAAGTAAAAAACGCTTCAAGCCAACATTGCGATAAATGATTCGTATGACACTAGACTGTGTTATATCCTCACGGTCTAGTGTCATGAGGACCATTCACTGCAATGTTGGTCTGAAGTGTTTTTTTTCAATTTTACCAAAATGTTTGTTATTATCGTTATGTATGCATATTTCATTGATATTTCGCAAGGTAGGTAGAGATACATTTACGCCGTTACGGTGTGGTGAGATCTATAATAATCGCATTATCGCAAACTGTCTGCAGAGTGTGCCGGTGAAAGAATTTTAAAAATCGGACAATAATTGGCGAAGATATGGACAAAAGTAAACTGACACTTTTTGGCCTACCCTGTACTTACGATTGTATTTTGTGCAGATTGGACCGGTCTGCTGTAGAACGACTGCTAACGTTGATCACCTTCGCCGTCTGAATTGCACAAACACATTGATAAACACAAACATTGTCAGACTTATAGACTAAGCTCCAGCTACTTCGATTTTGCTGTGAATTATTCGTTCAACAAAATGCTAGACAACAAGCCGTACAAATTACATATTTGTACGTGAATACACAACACGCGTTTTGCCAAAGTCTACAGCTTACGACAGATCCGCTACAATATCAAGATATTGTGCAGCTTGTTGCAAAGATATCAAGTCCTCGAGGCCTCAGTATTTTCGGCCTCGGCACTGTCTTGGACCCCAAGCATTTCGTCCTTGGTCGTAATAGGCTACTTTGGCCTTGTTAGCACCATAAAACTTCCATTTAGCTTACAATGTCACTGTCACTGTTATAGCCCTGTCTTTTGACCTCGGTGTTGTCATCGGTCTTGAAAAATTGGCCTCGGCTTCGATTTCGGCCTCGTCCGTTCTAAGCCTCGTGGTTCTGGCCTTGGCCTTGTCCTCGGGAGTTCGGCCTCGTTTAACATCACTGGCTTGTCTAACTGTATTCACACCACGACCAGTTTGCGCTGGTGCTGTTTTCATCATAAATATAAAAAAATATAAAAAACAACATTTTTTGTTTTTTATAAAAGTTTAAAAAAACATGTTTTTTAAGTTTTTTTTTATTTTTTAAATGTTTCTTTCTAATTTTTACTGTTTTTTTTATTTTTTAATGTTTTGTGCTTTTTAATGTTGTGTTTTTGTTCTTGTAAAACATAAACGTGCAAAATTACAAATATGATTTATTTCTTATCGGCAAATTGCTAATGCATGTTTTTATAATGTTTTTATAAAAGGGAAAATGTTATGTTTTTTTATGTGCAAATCAACGTTTTTAACATCTACGGTTTTCATAACGTACAGCTGCAGTCGTCGGTCGTAAAGCAAACTACGCTATGCCATCTGATCGCAGTCTAAGTAAGCTAAACCACTGTCTGAAGTGATATAAGTTGGTGCTGCGTACTCACTTCTTCGCTTTAGAGTGTGGTCTAACCAATACAATCAACCGCAAATCGAATTAGTGGAGTTTGGGTTATAGAACGTGGTCGCGCTGTTCCATACATTAATGACAGCGCGCACGCGTCCCGGCGACACGACATCAAACGACACCGCGCTGCAGCTGCTGCAGTCAGGTGAACTCATCTCAGGTAAATACATCCCAGGTGATGCTCATCAGTGACTGATTGACAGACCAGACACACCTGAATGCTGCTGACCGAACGACTATTGTCGTTATCACGTCGTCACGTGAATAACTTACCAATCAATCAATCGACCGATCGATCAGCGATATAACTTGAAATAATTGCAAAGCGCAAAATGTCGTCGGCAAGAAAGACCGTTGAATTTCGCTGATTGCTAGAAGCAGCACATACATACAAATTACGATAAAAACGATATCTTGCCCCCTAGCGCTCCTCTCTAATGCACCCTGTTTCTCTTGTGAGATTTTGGCGCTATATAAATTGCTACTTACTTACTTACTTATACAAGATATTACTGTGAAAAAGTTGAACGTGCTCGCTGGCTGCAATGGAAAGCAGCCAATACGCGGCCACAGACGCGCGGCAGAGTCGCAGACGCAGTTATACAGTTACGTACAGACACGCTGCCTTAATCTAAGGGCTATATAGCGTGCAGCTAGCGAGAAAATAACGAAAGCCGTGCTTTTGGACATGACGGTCCATCCATATACTTGGAACGCTCTTCCGAACATTCTTAAAATCGCACACTTTCAGACGTCATCTGAATCATTTTTACTTCTCGTTTCACTATCACATCCAGCGCGTTCAAAATTAACGCGGTATATAAATGTGTCTGGTTTCTTTTTCTCAAATCCTATTCTCCATAGACATCTAGCACTCGCTCGGACTGACTCCACGGCTATTCGGACCTGCTCACGGTTATTTTTTTTCTGACTTTAGTTGTTTTCTGAGTTTCAGTTCTCATTATTTTTCTATTTATTTCCTTTCCAGTGTTTTCTTAATTCAGTTTTGTTTATTAAGTCATTTCGCGGATTTTTAAAGTTTTACATTAAACGGTATTTCTATTTTCTGCATCTCTCATTTCATTTTTTAAACACTGCAGTTCTTTTTAGTTTATGTGCTAGATTAAACTGACAGTTCGTCTGTCAGTTTTTAAGCGCAAATGTTCTACTGTATTGTATTGTATTACTTACTTACTTATTGGTACGACGCAAATATACTGACGGCGGCGGCGGCGGCGGCGGCGGCGGCGTTGCCGGTGTAAGACGGCGCGGAGGCGCGTCTGGTCGGCTGTTGTGTGGTCTCGGTCGGTAGACCGCCGTCGGTGCCGGTCTCGTCTCCGGGTCGTGGCGCGTTGGTGGCGTGGCGGGCGAACAACAGTCGTCCACCGGTAGACTGTCTCACGGGCCGAGCTCGTGACGACGCACCTGACACTGCGACGACACATGCCCCATTATAGGATCGCCTTCCCCCGCAGAAAAGTCTCTCCCGGACGACAATTTACCGGCAAAAATCAGCCCCGGCCGGCGGACGCCCGGGCGGGTCGCATTTTCACCGGTAAATTGTCGGCCGGGGAGACTTTTCTAGGAGGAAAAGGGGATGGGCGAAAGGCGATCCTATAATGGGGAGACGTTTTAATGTGACACCGGTACTGGACGGCGTGTTGCTGGCTGCATCTTGTGGCGAGACACGGCGAAGCTCACGTTGAACCGCTGCTGATGACATCAGTTTGTTGACAGTCGACGCCACGCAGCTGCTGTTAACTAGCTGCTGCGCCTTGTCTCTGGACCCGGTCGAATTGTGCCGCGAGACGCCCACTAAGTCTGCACTCAAAATACACACCCACTGGCATAGCAAAAGTGGGGGACACTGGAGGCATGCACCCTCCAACATTAGAGACCATGAATGACAATCAATTATTGTTCGACTAAAGCTAATTTTCCTCAAAACAGTGCCAAAATGTCAAAATGCAGCAAAACGCACAATGTTCACATAAAAAAATCGAAAAATTTCCCCCTCTCTAGACTCTTGCCGCGCGGGGGATGGACCCCCCTCCCCACTCCCTACCCTTTGAGTACCGCCTGTCTGTGGATCCTGGCTACGCCAGTTACACACGCGCAGACCAGTTACCGGGCTTTGACAGATTTTGGTCGCTATTGGGAACATACACTTTCCATACCGGCTAACGGAATCTAAAAATTATTTTTCGACGATTCTGTACTTGCTACTGCTACAGTGTCAGGGTAAAAATGTTAAAGTCATCGGTTTAAAGTCTCTGACTGCTTTCTAGTACTTATCGTCATTGCCATTATTCTGAACCCGTCTTAATGGCCCCATTACAAGCACTGATATTGTCCGTCCGTCCGTCTGCGTGTCTGCCTTTGTGTCCGTCTGTCTGTCTGTCCGTTTGTCTCATACGGGTTCCTGAAAACTAAAACTAAAAACTAAAAAGCGCAAAAAACCAGAATCGGCGTAAACGTTTCGTCGTGCAGGAGCAATCAGGAGTGTGCTAACTTTCAGCTCAGAACGTCGAACATCAGGCGGACGACCACGCAATATGTCGGCACTGGGCTGATGTACCTAGTTTTTTTCTCTGTAGCTAAAGGCGAGTGTTGTACTGGCCTTGTTGGTCGGCGGGGTGTCTGACTGCAGCGCTGTGTAGTGATGGCGGATGCGGACCGCGCACATCATCATCATCAGCAGCAGCAGCAGCCGCGCTGTCTCGGTGCTGGTGCTTGTGGTGATTGTTCGACGACGCGGTGCAGCCCATGGACCGTGCCGAGGCGTCAGTGCTAGGCATCAGTGACGCCTCAGCGCTGTGGGTGTGGCCCGACCATGTCTTCCACCGCTGCCGTAGTTGTTACCAGTCCACCAGCTTGACGCAATGCTGTTCCGTGCCTGCACCACAGCATCTAGCAATTAATTACTCAATCAGACATTTTTCATAGTGGCGTCGGTAATGTAACTACTGCTAGGTAAGTAACTAAGTAAGTAAGATGACTTAAGAGGCGCAGTTTAACAGTTAGTCTCAACAGCCGAAAGAAAATAATGTTTTCAGCAGCCATTTAAACTGTCCACTAGAAAGCGGAGCGGCAAAGAAATTCGGCGATAGTTTACCAACAATATTATCAAAAAAGATTCACAGAATATACATTGTATAGCGTTTAACAGGGTTCCCATTCTTTTACTGACAAAAAATCCATGACTTTCCAGCACCCCCATAAACAATTTTCCAAGACCTTTACATGGCTCACGAATGTTTAAATATAATATACTGGCACCGTAAATTTAAATGTATGACACTACAAGTAATCTGCGAGCAAAGCGAGCAGGAAAAATGATTGTCGTTTGAGTCCATGAAAAAATGCGTGATTTTGAAGAATACAGTATTTTTCGAGGACGTTCCAAGACCTTTAGTCTGAATTTACAGGACTTTCTAAGACCAAAGGGATTTTCCAGGACTTTTCAGATCTTGAAATTTTCAAGAAAAAAATCACCATTTTCCAGGAGGCGTGGATACTCTGGTTTCAGCTGTGGTAAGATTTTCATTGCAAATTTTTTTACACATGCAGCATACGGCATATGCTCTATGAGAATATCACGCACCACACCCTCCATTTTCTACACACAACATATGGCAGGTGATGCTCCACGCCATGCTCTATCACACACTGCACCCCTCCATATCTGAATCTGATGCGCAAGCATCTTGCAAAAAGCTTAGCTACTGCAATTTCCTATAGCCCAAAATTCTAAGCTATACCTATAGTCTCTATATACCATTTAGGCTGATGCATGGCGATAACGTAGTGGCTTTATATAAGCTTAGGCCTACTTTACGAACTATACAGGGTTTGAGTATAATGATCCCTTGCATTTATTACCGTACTCTACCGTACGATAGGGTGACTACAAACCTGCACCGTGGATTCCTTCATTACGTCGTAGGCACACTTATGCCTACTTCAACATAAAATGTGCAATAATCACACAAAACTTCTACGTTGAGTATATGCCTACTATTTATTTACGTAGCAGAGTTTGTATACTCACCGATGTTGGCGGAACATCAGCTGCCGGTGTTGTCCAATCAGTGGTTAACTGCAACGACAATGCACGTGTGTTTGCGTGGTATACCTGTAGTGTAGCTATACAGAGCTCAGATGCAGTCCGGTTAATTGCACGCGCACGTCATACGCTGGCACGCACCGTTGTGCATGCCATGTGTAACATAAGCTAATACCGACGATAATTAGCAGGCTTGCCTACATGGCGTATTACGTTATACAGGTATAGATAGGCCCCCTACAGTAATCAGTAATCAGTAATGGAGATAAACGGATGCAGGCACTAAAAGTCCCTCTATATCCCTATCATGATGTAATAAATTATACTAATAATCTAATCACTTTTTTCGACATACTCCGATCTATCTCCGGTTCCGGTTAATTCAGATTTCCAATCATACATAACTTCTTGTTCTGCCCAAAA